>Ga0114934_10001857_pt1 | contig 13673 bp, 9 predicted proteins | sample 4SBtaG_2_FD_99695 | JGI IMG/M metagenome (GOLD analysis project Ga0114934, IMG submission 99695) | Deep subsurface microbial communities from Kolumbo volcano to uncover new lineages of life (NeLLi) - 4SBTROV10_white metaG | ecosystem: Environmental > Aquatic > Marine > Volcanic ... | reverse complement strand
CTATAGATTCTTCTAATAATTTGGCTTCTAAATCAGAATTACTTAAAGTAAAAGTCACATTCATCAAAGAACGACTATTTTTATCTGCAACTCCCTGATAAAGAGAACTATTGTCAATCACATCATATAAAATTTTAGCTTTTTCTTCATTGATTTCGGCTATAGCTTCAAGCCCACCTAATTTTTTCAATCTTTTAACGACCAAGCCTACAACATAAATTGCAAAAGAATTAGGAGTGTTAAATAAAGAATCTTTGTCAACATGTGTTTTGTATCTAAAAAAGGTAGGGACAGATTCTGCGACTTGTTCAGCTAAATCTTTTCGTATAATGACAATCCCCAATCCTGATGGGCCAACATTTTTTTGTGCTCCAGCATAGATAATGCCAAATTTAGAAACATCTATTGGCTTTGAAAGAAAATCAGAAGACATATCTGCTACTAAAGGAACGTCTCCAGTATCTGGAAAAGATTGATATTGTGTACCAGCTATTGTGTTGTTTGAAGTAATATGAAGATAGGCAGCATTTTCTGGAATTTGAAGATTTGTTAAATCTGGAATATAAGAAAAATTTTTATCTTCTGATGAAGCCAAGACTGCAGTGTCCCCTTGTATTTGTGCTTCTTTTATAGCTTTCTTAGACCAAGCACCTGTATTAATATAGGTAAATGTTCCGCCATCCTTTTTTAAGTTCATAGGAATCAAAGGGAATTGCATGCTAGCCCCACCTTGCATAAACAAGACTGCATAATCATCAGGAATATTCAAAATTTCACGAAAATTCTGTTCGGTTTCTGTAATCATCTTTGAAAAAGCTTTACTTCTATGACTAATTTCAATAATAGACATGCCTGTGTTATTAAAATCTAATAAATCTTTTTGTATTTCCTCTAACACTTCCAATGGAAGAGTAGATGGTCCAGCATAAAAATTAGCAACTCTGTGCATTTTTTTCTCCTTTGAAAAAATTTCATAAAATATAAACAAAAAAAAACTACTTGTCAAATTTTTTATTTATTTATTTTAATATTATTCAATAATAAATTGTTTTTTTTATTTTCTAATGTATATTAATATTAATGAAAAAAATTAATAAAAGATTAGGCGATATCTTAATAGAAAAAAAACTACTCACATCTGAACAATTACAACAGGCTTTAGATGAACAAAAAAAATCTCATTTTAGATTAGGACACACTCTTATTGATTTAGGTTTTATTACTGAAGATCAACTCCTTAAAGTGCTAACGGAACAATTTCAAATTCCTGCTTTAAAATTGGATAAAAATTTAATTAATCCACAAGTAGTCAGGTTAATTCCTGCTAATATCTGCCGGAAATATAATATTATTCCTTTTTTATTGCATAATAATGAGTTGACTATCGCAACTGTAGACCCCTTTAATCTCGATTTCATTCAAGAAGTAAAATTTATTTCTGCTTATGAAATAAAACTTCTTCTAACTACAGAAAAATCAATTCAGGAAACCATTTCCAAGTACATGGGAAAAACAGAAAATTTTGTTTTAGACAAAAAGAATACGCAAGTATCAGAAATAAAAATTTCTATACCAAAACTCATTCAAGGTATTTTTGTTTTGGCTATCAAAAATCATGCAAAAGAAATACAATTAGAATATAGGAATGATCATGCTACTGCAATCTTTTTTGCAGAGCAAGTAGACATTAAGTTATTCAAAATTGACAAAGTAACTTACGACGCTCTTTTGACTAAACTGAAAATTATGGCTAATCTTGATTCGTCGAAAAAAAATAGTTTTTTAGAAGGAATTTTTCAAACGAATATAAAGGGAATTCCATTTAATATGAGAGTTTATTTTTTCTCAACACCTATGGGAGCAACGGCGTCAATAAAAATTAATTAATTTGAGGGGAAAAACAATAAAATGATTAAAATTTAATCGTCTTTTTGGTAGATTGCTTAAAATTTAATCATTTTTTTTCTAAAAACACATTTATAAGAACAATTAAAACGGCACAGTTATTGCTATTTATTTGACAGAATTTTAAATATTAAGGAGAATATTATGTCTATTAGATCTGGTTTGATTGCTGAAATTACAAGCCGAACATTGACTCAGACTATTCCTGCTGAGTCACATGGTGAAGCATTGGCTATAAGCTATGGTGAAAACAGTTTCAATGACGTTGCGATGAAAGAATTTTTACCATATAAAGCTTATAAAGAATTACGAAACCTCATAAAAAAAGGGGGACAAAAAATTAATTCAGATTTAGCTGAAGAAGTGGCTCACGGGATGAAAGAATGGGCATTAACGAAAGGTGCCACACATTTTACTCATTGGTTCCAACCAATGACAGGCTTGACTGCTGAAAAACACGACAGTTTTTTAGATTTCGATTCCAAGGGGGAATCAATTACTCGCTTTTCTGGCAAAAACCTAAGTCAAGGCGAACCTGATGCATCTTCCTTTCCAAGTGGAGGTATCAGAGCTACATTTGAAGCACGAGGTTATACAGCATGGGATCCTACATCGCCTGCTTTTATTATTGAAGGCGTAAATGGAGCTACTCTTTGTATTCCTACAGTATTTTTATCTTACACAGGTGAGGCTTTGGATAAAAAAACACCCTTGCTTCGTTCTATGGAAAAATTAAATGATGTAGCGTTAAAAGTTCTTAAATTATTTGGAAATGAAAATGTAACGCATATTTTCTCAACAGTAGGACCTGAACAGGAATATTTTCTTGTTGATAAAGCCTATTATAATGCTAGACCAGATTTGGTTATAACAGGGCGAACCTTATTTGGTGCCTCCTCTCCTAAAGATCAACAAATGGATGACCACTATTTTGGGAGTATTCGTGAACGAGTGCTTGCTTTCATGCAAGACGCAGAAGATGAATTATTTAAATTGGGAATTCCCGTAAAAACAAGACACAACGAAGTAGCACCAGCTCAGTTTGAATTAGCCCCTATTTTTGAAGACAGTAATGTTGCTACTGATCATAATCAAGTAGTTATGGATGTATTAAAAAAAATAGCAGCGCGTCATGAATTCGCTTTACTACTTCATGAAAAACCTTTTGGTGGTGTAAATGGTTCTGGAAAACATAACAATTGGTCTATGTCTGATTCAGAAGGCAATAATTTATTGGAACCAGGGAAAACACCTCATGAAAATTTGCAATTTTTAACGTTTCTGTCTGCTACAATTAAAGCGGTTTATAAATATGCTGATGTGTTAAGAGCAAACATCGCTTCTGCAGGCAATGATCACAGGTTAGGTGCCAATGAAGCCCCTCCTGCTATTATTTCTATTTTTTTGGGACAACAATTATCCACCATTTTAAATGATTTAATTTCAAACAAAAAATCTTCTTATTCTGACAAAGAAATAATCGAATTAGGAATTAGTAAATTACCAGTAATTAGCAAAGATAATACTGACAGAAATAGAACTTCGCCCTTTGCATTCACTGGAAACAAATTTGAATTTCGAGCTGTTGGTTCAGCTCAGTCAATAGCTCCGCCTAACATTACAATCAATACAATTGTTGCTTCTGTTCTTGATGAAATGTATGATAAAATTAAATCTAACTTGGATAGTGGAAAAAGTCTAAACGATTCTGTTTTAAGTGTAATCGCAGAGACTGTAAAAGAAAGCCAAAGCATTCTTTTTGAAGGAAACAACTACTCTTCTGATTGGGAAAAAGAAGCTGAAAAAAGAGGCTTACCTAATAAAAAAACAACTCCAGAAGCTTTACAAGCCTTGATATTGCCAAAAAACAAAGAAGTCTTTATTAAATATGGAGTTTTAAATGAAAGAGAAATTGAATCTCGCTATAATGTTGAATTAGAAAAATATAGTCAATTGATTGATATAGAAGCTCGCACAGCTATTACTATGGCCAACACAATTATTTATCCTGCAGTTATTGGTTACCAAACTGATTTAGCTAACGCAGTCTCAACTCTTGCTAGTGTAGGAGAATCAAAAGCTGTAAAACCACAAAAGGAATTCTTATCACAATACGCTTCCTTAGTTGTTGAAATGAAAGAAAAAACTTCTAAACTAGAAAACATATTAGCTAAAACCGCTAACACAGATGATGAAGAGAAGAAAGCGAAGGCTTACAGTCAAGAAGTTTTATCTGCCATGAATAACTTACGAGAAACAGTTGATACATTAGAAGAATTGACTGATGATGCTCTTTGGCCTTTACCTAAATATCGCGAAATGCTGTTTGTGTATTAAAACAAACTTTAGGGGCTTTGGAAAAAAAGCCCCTTTTTTTTGCCTATGAAAATCCATTATATACAACATGTAAATTTTGAAACTCCTGGTGCTATCTTAGAATGGGCACAGAGAAAAGGGGCTTCTGTTTCTCATACTTTTTCTTTCAATAATGAGCCTTTCCCATTTCTTAATGATTTTGATGCTCTTGTTATTATGGGTGGGCCTATGAATATTTATGAAGACCATAAATACTCTTGGCTAAAAGAAGAAAAACATTTTATTAACAAAACTCTGCATTTTAAGAAAAAAATTTTGGGGATTTGTCTTGGAGCTCAACTTTTGGCAGATGTGTTAGGCGCTCAGGTCTATAAAAATTTAGAAACTGAAATTGGAATTTCTCCTGTTTATCTTACAAAAGAAATTCAAAACCACTCTCTTTTTCAGAATGTCCCGTCTTCATTTATGGCTTTGCATTGGCATGGAGATACTTTTGCTATTCCAAAAGACGCAATAAGAATAGCTAAAAATGGCGTTACTCCAAATCAAGGATTTCTATACAACAACCAAGCCTTGGCATTACAATTTCATATTGAAGCCAATGAAAATTCTTTATCAAATTTACTTGTAAATTCTCAAGAAGACCTTAAAAAAACTGGCCCTTTTATCCAATCTGAAAAAATAATTAGCACCTCTTTTAGAAAACACCAAAAAGCAATGAAAAACATTTTATTTAATATCCTTGATAATTTTTTTTAATTTTTACTTTTTCTTATTTCTTTAATATATTACAACAATGAAATTAATAAAATTTTTACTCATAAAAATAGTCGAATACTTTTTTGTGGTTTATATTAAGTTTGTGGGACTCACCTCACGATTAATTATAAAACAGCCCGAACTTTTAAAAAAATATAGCAAAAAACAAAAAATTTTAATGGCTTTTTGGCATAATCGCATTTTTTATTTTCTTTATTTGTTTAGAAAAACGCTTATTGCGACGCCCATTAGTCAACATAAAGATGGCGAATTTATTGCTAACATTGCTAAAAAATTCAAGATTATACCCATTCGAGGTTCAACAACTCGTGGGGGGATTAAAGTTTTAAGAGGAATGCTTAATTTTCTAAATCAATCTATTCCTGTATCTATTACTCCTGATGGGCCTCGTGGTCCAAAATATGAAATTCAAAATGGCATTCTTTATGTCGCTTTAAAATCCCAAAAACCTATTGTAGCTGGTTCATGGTATGCTAAACATGTTAAAATTTTTCATTCCTGGGACAATTTTATTTTACCTTTACCCTTTAATACTTTTTATGTTGTTTTTAGTGAACCCATCTATATTAAATCAGAAACTGAATTAGAAGAGAAAAAAAAGATTCTTAAAGAAAAAATGGACAGGATAACAAATGAAACAGAACAATATTTCAAATAAGATTAGCTTTTTTATCGTTTTCATTTTTTATAATTTATTACAATTTATTTTGTTCCCATTCTTCATTCTACTATTACCCTTTCTTTTTTTCTTTAAACGATTTCGATATCATTTCTGGAATAGAATAGGATTTATAAAAAAATCTACTAAAAATAGTGTTTGGATTCATTCATCTTCAGTTGGGGAATGGAATGGGCTTTTGCCGTTTATAAAAATTCTTGAGGATAAAAATGTACCTTTAATTTTTTCTTCCTATACTGATACTGGTCTGAAAAATATTAAAAAAAAATCCGATAAACCTTCTTTTATTCTACCCTTTGATTTTTTTCTTTTGCAATGGGTACTCTTTTTTCAAATCAAACCACAAAAACTCATTATTGCAGAAACGGAACTTTGGCCTAACCTTATTTTTTTGGCAAGGCTATTTCATACCCCCCTTTATCTCATTAATGCTCGCATTTCAGATAAACATTATAAATCTTATACCCGATTTAAAAAATTTTACCAAATTTTACTTAACCAATTTGACTTAATTTTAACCCAAGATAAAACAACCTTTACTAGATTAAAAACTTTTGGTATTCAAGCAGAATGTCAATTTACAGGTACAACTAAATTAGATGGAATTCAAAAATTTAGGCTTTCTAAAAAAGAAAACACTTTTTTGTTGAAAAAAATTCATGCTACACCTAAAACAAAAATTATTACAGCGGGTAGCGTTAGAGGAAAAGAATATCAATATTTTATTAATGCTATACCTCGCCTCTTAAAATATTTTCCTGATTTAAAATTACTTATTGTTCCACGACATTTAAAAAATATTCCTGCCTATACAAAATATTTATCTGAAAAAAAAATAGAGTTTAGTTTATGGAGTGAAAAATCTAAAAAACAAGTTCCTGTTATTTTAGTGGATAAAATGGGAATATTGCAAAAACTTTATGCAATTTCTCATATTTCTTTTATAGGAGGAACTATTGCACCTATAGGAGGACATAATCCAGTAGAAGCAGCTATTTGTCAGACTGCCATTATACATGGAAATTCTATTTCTAATAATCCTGTTGCATTTGAATTGTTGATAAAAAACAAAGCCTCTATTGTAGTAACTGAAAAAACCGTCTACCCTGTTTTATTAAATCTTTTAAAAAATTCTAATTTATTAAAAACCCTTCAATCCGCCCCCTATAAAGTTCTCTCTTCCAACACAGGTGTAAGCAAAAAAATTTATGATCTAATTTTTACTAGGACTCGAATGCACTCTAAAAAACGAATTTGGGGACTACCTTTTATTCCCTTGTACTATTTGGGGTATAAATTAGATAGTGCTTTGAAAAGCAACCGACAAAAGAGAATAGCTAACAGTTTTGTTATAAGTATTGGCAATCTTTCTGTGGGAGGCACTGGAAAAACCCCTTTCGTTATTTTTTTAACAAAAGCTTTGAAAAATTATAAACCAGCTATCCTAACACGAGGATATAAATCTAAAATAAAAAAAAATATTTTGCGTAAAGCACAAAAGGCCTCTTTATATGGAGATGAACCTGTATTATTAGCAGAAAAAACAGGCGTACCTGTTATTGTAAATTCCAATCGCTTTGAAGGAGCCTCATTAGTCAAAGGAAAACATCAACTATTTATACTAGATGACGGCTTCCAGCATAGACAACTTGACAGAGATATTGATATTGTTTTAATAAATGTAGCTGAGGGGTTTACGCAGAGTCTCCTTCCTATGGGGAATTTACGCGAGCCTTTTTCTGCTCTAAAACGCAGTCATTACATTATTCTAACAAATACGCAAGAGATTGATAAAACTAATATAAATAGGATGATGACACAATTACAAACAGTTTATAAACATGCACAAGTTTTTTCTGCCTTTTACAAAATTGAAGGGATATATAAAAAAGGAGAAAAAACACAAATTAAAAAGAAGAATATTTTTGCTTTTTCTGGGATTGGGTATACAAAATCTTTTCAAAAAAGTGTTCAAGAATTATTCCCGAAGAAAAATATTGTCTTTAAATTTTGGAATGACCATCATGAATATAATCAAAACGATATTTCCCTCATAAAAAAATATATAAAAACTGGCTGGGCTATTGTAACAACAGAAAAAGATAGTGTAAAATTGCGAGACGCAAAAATTTTCCCTTATACGATAAATATACGAATCAAACTGAATAACGAAAAAGAATTTCTTTCACAAATCAAAAAACAAGTAGGAGAATTTTATGAAAAAAAATAAGTCTGTGGTTTTAGCGCAGATTAATACAATAGTTGGTGATTTTGAGTATAATTTTCATAAAATAGAAAAAACTTTATTTAAGGCAAGAACCAAGGGAGGTGATTTTATCATTTTCCCTGAACTAACTTTATGTGGCTACCCTCCTGAAGATTTATTATTAAAACCAAAATTTATTCAAGATAATTTAATGTATTTAGAAAAAGTGGCAAATTTAGTTGAGTCTGAATACATAGTAGTAGGTTATGCAGACCAGAACAAAAATAAGATTTATAATGCTTTGGCAGTTTTGCATGACCACAAAATTATAAAAAAATATTACAAAAATCATTTACCCAATTATAGTGTTTTTGATGAAAAACGTTATTTTCAGGAGGGAAATGAGCTAGCAACACTTAATGTCGATGGAATTGTTTATAACTTAACTATTTGTGAAGACCTGTGGGTGAAAAATGGTCCAGCTGATAAATTGAAAGCTAATATCGTTTTAAATATATCCTCTTCTCCTTTTTATCTAAACAAACTAGAAGAACGCATTCAACTTTTATGTGATAAAGCCAAAAAAAATAAAACTTATATTTTTTATTGTAACTTAGTTGGCGGTCAAGATGAATTGGTTTTTGATGGCAGTAGTATGATAATTTCACCTGATGGCAAAATTTTAGCTATGGCCAAACAATTTAAAGAAGATATGCTCTATTATGAATTAAATTTTGAAACTACTAAAAGGGGACGAATCGAATCTACTTATTCGAAAATTGAACAGCTTTATAAGGCCTTGGTTTTAGGTGTTCATGATTATGTGAAAAAAAATAATTTCAAAAAAGTCGTCATAGGGTCAAGTGGTGGGATTGATTCAGCCGTTGTTTTAGCTATTACTAAAGAAGCTCTAGGTGCTGAAAATGTTATGTCTGTGACTATGCCTTCTCAGTTTTCCTCAAAAGAAACTTATAGTGATGCAGTAAAATTATCAAAAAACTTACATGTGCCTTTAAAAATTTTCCCAATCAAATCCGTTTATGATGAATATATGCAATTATTCAAAAAAGAATTTGAAGGACTAAAATTTAATACAGCCGAAGAAAATTTACAAGCCCGTATTCGAGGCAACATTTTAATGGCTTTATCTAATAAATATAATTGGCTTGTTTTAATTACAGGAAATAAAAGTGAAATGAGTGTAGGCTATAGTACAATTTATGGTGATATGGCTGGAGGATTTGGGGTAATAAAAGATGTCTACAAAACTAGTGTGTATGAATTAGCTCGCTATATCAATCGTGAAAAAGAAATCATTCCTAATTCTATTATTAATAGACCGCCATCTGCTGAACTTCGGCCAGATCAAAAGGACCAAGATAGTTTACCTCCTTATGAGTTATTAGATAAAATTTTAGAAGAATATATTGAAAAAGATAAAACTTATAGGGAAATCTGCCAAATGGGATTTGATAAAGAATTGGTTCGTCAAATTGTTCAACTTGTTGATAGAAATGAATACAAAAGGCGACAAGCCCCTATTGGTATTAAAATTACACCAAAAGCTTTTGGCAAAGACAGACGTATGCCTATTGTCAATCACTACATATAAAAAATAAAACCAACAAAGAAAAACACAACAACTGACAAAAAAAATTATTACTGCAATGGGAAAAATTGCTTATATTGAAGACTATGACTTTAAGCCTTTTTAGATAAAGCTTATACCCTAATAGTAAATATTGTTAAAGTAGTAGACTTAGGAGTCTAATTATAAGTATTTTCTATTTTTTCAAGAACAAGACTAATAATATCAGATAAAATTTCTAATTTTGGGGCTAATTCATATTCTAAAAGATCACATAAAAGCACTATATCATTGTTTTTGAAAGAATCTACTATTTGTGTTAAGATTTCAGTTAAGCCTATTAATTGTTCAGAAACAGAGCCATTGTCTAAAGAGATATCAGAATACCGAATGGCACCAGATTGCTCAACAGTCTGAAGATCTTGAATAATAGAGGTTAAAGAATTTCCAATATTCTCCAAAAGCATCATACCTTCGGCATCTTTGCCTGCATGTAGCATATCAGTAATTTGCTCAATTTTTAAAAGCAAATCTGGGATTTCTGTTTTTCGAACTTTTAATTTATTTACTAATTCTTGTCTCGAGAAATTAGTTTTATTTTTTTTATTAGATATTTCTTGAGCATTAAGGATAATACCAGAAATCAAATTTTCCCAAGCAGAAAAATTTATATTATCTTCAACAAATTTTTGTGTATTTTCAGAAGAAGGATTATTCTTTACAAAATCTGCAAACTGCCCAATAAAATTATTTAACTTGATTAATTCTTTATTAACAGATGTTGTTCCTAACTCTTGATTGAAATTTAGCCCTAAAACAATTTTAGATTTGCTAACAATATTATAGACCCATTGAAATAATTCCAGTAATCCTACTGGAGAATTGTACAATTCGCCATCAGAATTTTTAGTTAAATTTTGAAAAAAAGCCAAACAATCAACTAAAGAAGACAAAGCCAACTCTTGAGGCGTAATAAGATAAAAATAAATATCTTCTATTACATCAAGAGCCATATTCTTAAATTCTTCTTGATTCGCGTAAAAAGTTTGGTCATTAAACAAAATCTCTTTAACATATAAGTTATTGCTTTCACCCCATTTTTTCACAGCATCAACAACTTCATAAAGATTATTTTCTTCTTCTAATTTAAAGTCCAGCAATTTATCATTCACAAAAATTTTCATAATTCTCCCTTATTATTGAGATTTATTCATAGATTTAGTCTTTTGCTCCAACCATTTCTTTTGGGCGTTAAGACCTGAAAGATTTTTCTCCATATTCAGAAATTTACGTTTTAATTTATCTTCATATTCCGATACATTTTTTTCTTTCGTAGCAATTTGCTCATCTTTAGACTTTAATTCTTCTTTTGTAGTAGCTATTTTTACATCAATAATTCCGGATTTGGGAGCTGCAACCATTCGTAGAAACTCATACATCTTATAAGCCATACCATTATCAATTAAATGATTATTATCAGTATCACTTCCAAATAATTCTTTTAAAGCAGAAGGATAAGCTTTTAACATTTGATTAAATTTATTTTTATTGAATTTTAATTTTCCGGTTTTCACATCTTCAAAAGCTGATTTCCACTCTCCAGTTGAAATACCAGCTTGAGCTAAAAGCGCCAATTTATTAGAAGCAGATGTAGGATAAGGGGACATTACTAACGAACGCAATTTACTGCGAATATTGCCTATTGCCATATCTGCAGTAAAAAGCCCAGATTTTGATTGATCATATTCTCCAGGTTTTGAATTTTTTGATGATTTCTGAATATCAATTATTAAATCCATCATTTGATTGTAATTGGACAAAAAACTTACAATATTCATATCGATAGTATCACTATCATGGTCAACTTTAAAAGTAATAGGGGCATCCATTTTCTTTTTTAAGTTCAAAGTCACATTTTCTATAACATCATCAATCCCATTATTTTTGCTACGCTCAACTTCAATATCATTAACTTTAAACTTAGCATTTTTAGGTTCTTGAAGTGTACGAGCGAACTCATATTCAGCTTTAGATTTAGAATAAATTCGCACTTTTTTTACAAGTAAAGAAAAACTCTCATCAAAAGAATAAAAAATTAAACCGTTAATTTTATCAAATCCTTTTAAAGGAAAACTAACAATTTTTAAATTAGTAGAAGATTCTAAGGAGAATAATTTTTCTTGTCTCTTATCCCCTGAAGCGAAAACACCAACTCCAGACTCAGCCTCAACATGAGAAGAATGCTTTTTCTTTTTTTGGGATTCCCCCCTGTTAAGAGCATCAGGGGCGCCCTCAATAGTCACATCCTTTACTGTAACTGAAAAAAGACGAGATAATAATTTTTTTGAATTATCTGAAACCTCAGAAGATTGAGGCTTTTCATAAGGAATAAATTTATATTCTACATCTATGTATGTTTGAGAGTCAATTTTTTGTTCATCAATTTCCTCTTCACCTGCTTTATTATGAAAAAGAATTCCATCATGTTTTTCAGCAAAACCTTTAATTTGAGGAAAAGAATCTTTTTTATAACCATTGTAGGTATCCAAAGTTTCAGGATCAAAATTGCTGAAATCTTGTGAAAAAGAGGAAGTATTTTTTTTACGAAATAATTTCAATTTAGAAAGGATATGGTTAGTATCCTTAATACCAATAGTATTATCATGACCCGTAATTTTTGATTTCAAAGAAAATATAACAGTATCAGGAGTATTATTAATCACCGAAGACTGAACCAAAGAATCCGCCTGTTCATTGATACTTCTAACAAGGTCACTAATAGACTCACCGTCAAAATTCACTTCTTTTTCATTCGTTCCCACAGAAATAAAAAATACACCTTTTGGCAAAGTTAAATCTTTCGGCAAGGGATCTGAGGCAACATAATGAGATTGTGCCAATTGCTCTATCTGCATTTTTATATCACCAGGCAAAGCATACTGGTTAGGAATAGCGGAAAAGTAATCTTCATTTACACCAAAGGCTTTTTTTAGTTTAAAAACTGAATCAAACCCATATAAAGAATGAACAGAATCACGTAATTTTTTTAATTTATTATTTAAAGTCTTTAAAACATCAATTTTGAGATTAATGATTTTTTTTTCTTCTTTCATTCTAGCGATAGGACGTTTTTCAACATCCACTAATTTTTTTATAAGCGCTTGTGAATCAATGTCAGAAGAAAGTCCAGAAATACCAACAGGCATATCAATTATCCTTTGTAATCGATGAATCGACCAATAATTTTATCAATTTCCTGTATCATATGCAGAATTTCCTGAGAAGGAATTTGGCGAATAACTTCTTTAGTCTCACTATCTAAAACAGTAACAACCACTTTTTTAGACGATTCATCCACTCGAAACTGCACTTGGCGACTAAAAACATTGGCAATCTTCTCTAATTTTTGAATAATTTGTTCTACAGGTATATTTAATTCCTGTTTCAACTGAGATTGTTTATCTTCATAAGCCTGCACCATTTTACCAGTTTGTTCTTTAGCCTGCACAAAGGGAGGATTTTGAATTTTTGATGTATCAAAATGTAATTTCATAAATTCCTCCTTACAGGATTGGAAATATATAATCTGTCCCATCTAAATATCGGAAAGATAAAAAAAAAGATTACAAATAAAAAAAGCCAGAAAACCGTAGTCTTCTGGCTTTTTATAAAAAAGATATTCCTTATCTTAACAAAGCTAACACTGACTGAGGTTTTACATTAGCCTGAGCTAACATAGCAGTCCCTGATTGTTGCAAAATTTGATTTTTAGTAAAATTAACCATTTGCTCAGCCATATCAGCATCTCGGATACGAGATTCTGAAGCTTGAGTGTTTTCATAAGCTGTCATAAGCCCTTTGGCAGTGAATTCTAATCTATTTTGATAAGCACCTAAATCAGCTCGTTGTTTAGAAATTGTAGTTAAGGCAGCATCAACCATACCAATTGTAGTATTGGCAGCTTCAGGAGAACTAATAGACATACCATTCAATTTTAAACCAGTTGTAGACATATCACCTATGAAAGCCTGGATTCTTTGATCTTGATTAGCACCAACTTGAAACCACATACTAGCTGTAGCAGGAGCACCAGTAGCAGTATTGCCAAAACGACCTGTAAGCATTCTCATTTTGTTAAATTCGGCATCACGAGCCACACGGTTTAATTCATCTGTTAATTGAGAAACTTCAACTTGAAT
>Ga0114934_10001856_pt1 | contig 13676 bp, 9 predicted proteins | sample 4SBtaG_2_FD_99695 | JGI IMG/M metagenome (GOLD analysis project Ga0114934, IMG submission 99695) | Deep subsurface microbial communities from Kolumbo volcano to uncover new lineages of life (NeLLi) - 4SBTROV10_white metaG | ecosystem: Environmental > Aquatic > Marine > Volcanic ... | reverse complement strand
CCAAAGTTAGATGAAATTGATCCTGCATCTAATGCACCAGTAGTTACTATATTAGAACTACCTGCAGCCGGAGCTGCAGAGATATCTGATAATACTTCTGACGCACTTCTGCCTTCTACTGTAGTTCCGTCAATTCTAAGAAAATCATCGTCAACGACACCTGCGGTAAATTGCGCTGTGTCATGTTGTGAAATTCCTTTAGCAATTTGTAGTTTATTACTAGAGATTTCTAATCCACTATTTGTTGCTAAATCAACAGCAGTTGATGCTGTACCTGAACTGTAACTTACGGCAATTCCATCACCACCTGCGACAATTACAATTCCTTTAGCACTAGCTGTACTGTCGTCAGCTCCTATAACAGAATTAGACGCAGTTAAACCTGCACCTGCAAGCAATGTTGCAAGAGCAGCTATAGTAGTTAATTGTTCTGTAGACCCGTCACTATCTATGGTTGCTAGTGAGTCTCCGTTTGTTGGGGTCACAGCGGATAATTCGCTCAAATCAAGAGTTACGGTAACTGTGCCGCTAGTGCCGCCGCCGGATAGTCCGACTCCGGCTGTAACGCCTTCAATATCGCCTGTTCCCGGTTTTGATACTCCTGATGATAATACGCCTGCCATTAGTTCATACCCGGAACTTTGTTCCAGAATTCAAAGTCTATGGTTGCTGCATTAGAAGCATTTTCACGTATGACTTGAAATCCTGTAACTTCATCTCTTGATCTTAAAACGATAATATCGCCTGCCGCCCATTGCCTGCCTTTAGTTGTAGTAGGTGCAGTTCCATCCCTTGTCTCAACAACGGAATTAGTCCTGACATACCCTTCTGCATAATTACCCTGATCGGGAACTGTCAAAGACGTTGCCGAATCAGTAACAGCATGAGTTACTAAAGAACTAGGAATAGGCGAAAAATTATTCTTAGCCATTACCTTTTCCTCTGTTCTGGTTATTGCCAGAACTTCTAGGAGCTTCACGTTCAGCGAGCAATCTTATGGCTTCTGCCAGATTATCCTGACGTTCTAGTTCCCTTTGTTTTTCTTTTTGTATTTCGTCACCGTTAATGGTTGCCCATTCTCTACGGTGTCTTTTTTCCATATGTATTCTTAAATCATGAGAAGCTACGATGTTTGCTTTACGACATATAGGAAGCCCCATAGAGTTATATTTTTCTCTGTTGGGGTCATCTGCATGTAACATACATTTAATTTTGCCTTTAGAAGGTTCTAGCCCTTCAGGCTTTCTTGTAGTAAATGCATATGTTCCGTCTTCAAAAGTTTTCTGAAGTTGCTGTTCAAGCATGTTTCGGTTAACTGTGCTTCGGTCTCCTGTTCTTACGTTGTAAACATAAACATAGCCGGCACTTCTTAATTCAGTTGCCGTCATCTGTATTCCGTTTGCATTACCAATAGGAGTTCCGATTTTCATATTTCCCGGTTCTTCTGCCTGTTCTGCATCTCTTAACATTTCATGTACTAAAGGTTCGTCAGCCATTACGTTCGCTCCTTTTTAAAGAGGGGACCAAATGTACTTTGTCCTCTCTTCCACTTGTTTTTTTCTTCCACGTTGTCCCAGAAGATTTTGTTCCAGTCTCTGGGCTTAACTTCAGTTTTGGGTGGTGGTTTTAAATTCATGTCCTGTGCTAAACGCATTGCTTCTTCCACCGAATATAGACTTTCACCTCCACCTTTACCGTCAGGTACACCACATATAAGTTGGAACTGCTCACCGAAGAGTCTTGCATCTCCAATGTCTCGTTCCATCCTTACTTTCCGGTCACTTCTAATAACCGTTATTGCTTGGTACCTTCTCAGTCCTTTGGAATCAGGACCCATCCTATTCATCTCAGAGAGGTAATAGCACGGCTCATGACTCCAAAGTTCCGATGTGGCTAGTTCAACAAGTTTTGCCACTTACCTCTCCTAAATGGTGAAGTCTCTAGCACTTCTTACATAGAAGTAATCAACATCCATGGTTAGTGCTGTAGTTGTTTTTGCTTCGACAACCAGAATTACTGCCATATCAACTGATGTTGAAACAGCACCTGTTTTTGTCTGCTTTAGAACACCGTCGATATACCATCGGCATGTTCCGTTCTCAGCAATTTCGAGTCTCAAAATCTGAAACTCTCCTGCAGTAGCTACATCATCTGCATCTACGTTAGTAGAAGTGGTTTCACCTGTTGTGGTTCCACCGTTATAGATCATGTGCCAGTCTGTTGCGTCTGTTAGTTCTGAGCAAAATAAGAAACCTGCACCGTCAGATGCTGTAAGAGTTATAGTTGTGCCATTGCCGTGAAAGACATCATCTTCTAAAGAAACGGTGTCTGTATTGACATCGCTTAGTCCGAAGAATACTTCTCTGTTAGCAACTGCAGGTAACCGAACTCTAGCTTCAGCAACTATGGTTCCCATGTTTCCTACGTCAAACATAGTTGCGGTAGTTACACCAGCTGCATGCTTGTCTTCGTTTGTGGTAGTGAACTGTGCAACACCATTTACTCCGTCTGAGTCTAGTGAGACTATCCCGGAGTCTGTTTCTGCAAGTCCGTCACCAATTACTCGTAGGGATCCGATATTTCCGAAAGCATTAGTTAATGCGACAGGAACTTCTGCACCTACGAAATCTTCAAATATTTCAATTTGACCTCTCGGTCCTTGAACTGTAGCCATTTTCTTTTTCCTTCTGAAGCTCTAGCTCCAATTGCCTTATACGCTTCCTGTAGGGAGCGACTACTTCTGATATATTTCCTGTTTTACGAGGTACGGCGGCAAGGTTTTCAATCCTGTTATCCGCCATATCTCCATTCATGTTGTGTACAACCCAACCTTTAGGAATTGGTCCGTGTTTTTCAGACCAAGCTTTCCTTCTGTCATTCATTAACTCGTTGGGGCTGTAGCATCTGCTATAACTTCATATAGCCAGTTACCTGCAGACCTTTCACCGTATGCGAATTCATCGTAGTGATACATTGCTGTAGCACCGCCACCGAGTTCAGGCATTCGCTTGGTCTCGATGTATGGTGATCGACCTTCTACAAGTACTAGAGCTGCCTGTGAGAAAACTCCGCCTTTAGCGTCATCATCACCGTCAATGGATATGTTTCCATCTTCGTAGAGTCTTGCGCCTGCGATAGTTCCTCTGTAGCGGTTCTGGTAGGCTTCAACAGATATTCCATCTGTTAATGGCGCACCACTTGTACTTGCGTCTAGACCTGATGCTATTAGTTCGTCATCAATGTCTTTTAAGCAGAATCCATGGTGAACTGCGTGTATTGGAACATTGGCAGGAGCAGGCTCTGTTGTATTCGATGTAATTCGATATGCAGCAGCGGCGATCTCACCGGAATCAAGGGCGTTTCCTGCAGCACCTAATGCTGTAGTTGCACCATCTATTGCGGTAATTCCATCCTGATCTTTCTTTCGCTCAATAGCATTTTGTGCCAATGACCCTGTCTGAGCGTAAGCATTGGAGCTTATTCTCATAGCAACACGGTCTGTTATAACTGTGTGAACTCCGACAACTGTAGGTGTAATGGAGAACAAAGTGTCTTCCATTTGCTGTGGGTTATCTAGTTCTGTGTTTTCTGATACAGCCTGTGCGCTAAGTTTCGCCATTGAAACTTCGTTCCAGACAGTACCGGTATTTTCGTCAAGTCTTTGCCTATCTACTAGGTTAGGCATTACGCCCGCAAATTCTCTTACAATTCGAGCAGAAGCTATCATTGTAGGAATCGAATCAGCGAGAGCATCTGTGGTTGTATTACCTGATGCCATAATTAAACTCCTAATTTAATCTATATGCGGATTCCCTGCTTTCTAAGCACTTCAGCCGCTTGTGCTATTTCTTCTCTGGAAACCGTAGTGTTAGAGTCGCCCATTCTGGTTAGTAGATTGTTTGCGCTTGCGGTTGACGGAGCTGATGACGTTGAATCTAAATCCAAAGCATTTAGTCCGTTTTCCTCTGCAAAACTTCTAACCCGATCATCGGCGGCTTTAGTTAGCTGATCTTTTTCAGCCAACCTACGGTCTCTTTCTATCCTTCTCATGGTTCTATTGAATTCAGCATGAGCCTGATAGATGCCACCTAAATCCTGCTTTTCATATGCAGGACTCCATAATTCCCTAAAAGCTGCTAGTTCAGGGGCAGTCTGTAAATCCAGTCCGCTTTCCTCAACAGCATCAGCTATTTCAGCAATCATGTCTTCCGCAGTTCTTGTGAAGTTATTGGTAGCTTTCCGGGTTGCAGCGTTTGCTTCAACCTTTTGTAAGTCTTCCATATATGCTTCTTGGTCCTGCGTGCCTTGGTGGCGTATTAAAGCTTGGACTGTGTCTACTAGCACAGACATGTTGTCAGACAATTCGTCGATTTGAGGGTTGCCTTTCTGCTGACTTTGTAGACGTCCCTGAAGAGATTTGTTGTCATTCTCAAGTTTCTTCAGTTGCGCTTGCAGAGTTTCCATAGTGGGCTGTTGGGCATTTGAGTCTTCCGGAGATGTGGTTGCAAGTCCATCAGCTACGGGAGCCTGTTGCTCAAGAGTTCCAGTTCCTTCTACTTCTGCTTTTACTGGCGGGGTTGTCTCGTCATTAGAAAAGCCCGCTGTATTGTTCTGTAATGTCATATAAACTAACCTCTTTGTGTGTTCGTTTTTTTTAACACCTTCACAAAGATTTTAGCAATTTTTTTAATTTGTACAAAATTATAGAAAATCCGTGACTAAGACTAAGGGTTATACTTTGTTAGTTCTGCGATTTTGTCACGCAAATCCCATCTTCGGGGATTCTCAATATCTTCTCTTTGTATTGATTCTGCTACTAATTCAGATTTCATTTTTTGAACAACCAGACTTTTAGGTTCCGTACCGTCCCACATGTACAAATACGCATCTGCCAACCAATTATTTTCTCTGTATAAATCTTTTTCTTTTGGAATAAGAAAATTTATTAAATGGTTTAATTTTTGAGAATCCTCTAATAATTCCATTTCTGTTGTAGTTAATTTAATTCCTGCAGCTGCATTTTGAGCGACTTGCAACATTTCTTGTTGGTCACTAGGACTTTTTCTTATATGTTCGTTATATAAATTTACGATATTAGGAAGTTGATCAGCATATTGTACTGCTGTAGCTAGAGGTAATTTGTAATAAGGTTTTAATGTTTTTTGATGAGAGTCGTATTCTTCTACTATTTTTTTAACTTGAGGGTTTTGATATTGTGAAGATTTAAAATTAAAATCTGTAGAAGAAGAAGGTAATGTAATGTAGTCAACAAGTTCTTGCCCTTCAGCCTTAAATGCTTCTGTTAAAATTGCCTGTCCTTCTTCATCAAATTTGTCCCAATCTTGAAAACCTGTTGAAACATCTTCTTCTAAATCTCTATCGTAGTAACGCATTGCGTAGCTATCCCATACATGCGTTTTATTAGTGCCTTCATATTTTTCAAGCTCTTCTCCATGTGAAGCTTCAAAAGCTTCATTTGCTGCGGTTCTTTCAGCTTTTAATTCTTGAATTTCTTCTTTAAGAACCGTCATGTCTGGAGCTTCATTTTCTGCAAGCAATTGAACTAATTCATCTTCAGCAGCAAACATACTTTGCTTTCTTTGTTCATTTGCCAAAGGAACTCCTTGAAGTTCTACATTCATAGAGTCTTTATACTTTTGAACATCAGGGTGTTGATCTATCTTTTTTTTCTCACCTGCTGATGGGTTTTTATAATCGAATTTCCCCCCTGTAGGACTTTTTATTCCTTGTTTGTTATATTCTTCAGCTACCCTTTTTCTTATGTCCCTTAACGATTCTGGAGCCTGACGGGCGCCTAGTGTTTCAGCGAAAAGACCAGTTAATCCTTCTAAAAATTTTCCTTCTCCTCCTACGCTTTCCGGCAACATTAGATTAATATTCGTAGGGGATTCTCCTAGAGCTATAGGAGCATGGTTTTCAATTAAGAAACTAGTTGAAGCAAGCACTCTATCTGTTATTCCTTCACTATGAATCCAATCGTCTAGTTTTATATATTCTCCTGTTATTTTTCTACCGAAGGAATTAGTTTGGTCGCCTATCATAGCCTCAATTACAGCAGCTGAATTTTGAACTGCTCCTGAAGAAAGCCCTTGTGCGGCAGATACCATAGCTCCGATGTCAGCGGTGCCTGTAGTAATTAACATTTTCATTAGAAACTCATACGGTCCATACAAACTGTAATCTCTTCCCATAAAGTTAACTTTCATAAAATTAGTGTTATACCTATACCCGTCCGGGGTATTTATCATAAGTCTTGTATCTGTTTCGTTTCCTAAAGCTCCGTTAATAGCAAAGGTCATCCAAGTTCCATGTCCGAAAAGTCGTAACATAGACCTTCGTGCAACTCTGTTTTCTAATGTGGTACCAGTTCCCATTCCTAATATTCTTACGTTTGGCAATGCGTCTGAAATTGATCTGCCAACAATTGGAATTGATTCAGCAGTTGCTCTGACAGGAGCAGACGCAAAACCTTTGGTACCTTTATACAATGTTTCGACACGGGCGGTTAAAAATCTGGGGGCAAAAAGAAGCAATTCGCCTAACGATCCGCCAAATGCCTTGTCAGAATATCCGGTCATAGCATTTACTTCTTTTGCGATTCTGGTTAAGTCTCCGTTAAGACGCATTTGTTCAATTGTTTTACCGCTAGCTAAATATCCGGATATAATGTCGTCTGCAGATTCTAAGCGCAATTTGTCTCCGTAATAACCAAATGCTTTGTTAAATCTTTTTACAAAAGGTATTCTTGAAGTTAAAACATTTTCACGAAGAATAAATTCTGTTTCTTGTCCGCCTATACGAAGTCCTGATCTTGCCCAGTCTTCTGTGGTAAGCCTGCGGGCTTGTACAGTAGTTTTATTAAAATCAGTAATAAAATTACCTAATAAAACCTCGCCGTTATCTGCCCAAGCATCTAGCCCGAATTTAAATGCTTGAGAAGCTTCTTTAGGATTATCATAAAGTGAACCGAATCCATGGACACCAACTGCACTTAAATCATAAGTTGCTTTCAAAGACCTAAAGAAATTATTGTAAGCTCTAACTTTGGCTAACCATTTTGCGTCTTTTCCTGTTGTTTTTGCTTCTTTTTGTAATTGTTCATTAACAGCTTTTGCAAATGCTTGAGGAAATTCCCATCCTGATAAAGTTTTTAAATTAACTGCTCCAATATCATCTCTTGCTGTTTCTGCTCTTTTAAGGTCGTTAACTTTTTCTCTGCCTTCTTTTGCTGCTTGTTTTAATTCGGCTAAATCATCTCTTTTTCTTTGAACTTGTTCTAAGGTTGCTGCTAAATTTTTATTAATTTTATCGCCTGCTTTTTCAGCATCTTTTATAGTTCTAGCTTGTTGTTTAATTTCTTTATCAGAATAGTTTTCTTTAACTTTGTGAAGTCTTTTGTGTTCTATTTCAAGGCGTCTAATTTCTCTTTCAACACCATATATAGTTCTATCTATTTGTTGTTGATATGTGTTTTGATTTATATCATCTTTAATTCCTTGTTTCCTTGCTCTGGCAGCATCATCAACAATATTCATTTCATCAAGTTTTGCATTAATAGCTATATTTCTTTGTTCAATTTGATCGTTTAATTTTGCTGCTCTTTCTTCAATTCTTTCAGCTCTTCTAAGCATAGCTTCATATTTTCTTAATGCAGTTTTTGTTCCAAAAGTAGGAACATCACTAATAACTCCAAGAGAAACGTCATCAATCATATTTGCTTTTGCAAATGCTTCAGCTTCATCCATTGCTTTTGTTAGTTCGTCCATCTCTTTAAAGAATGCTTTTTCTTCTTTACCAAGTTTAATGTTGGCTTCTTTAAGTTTAGCTTTTAACTGAGTAGCCTTAATAGCTTCTTTACGCCCTTGGGTTATTGCTTTACGCAATTGTTTTCTGGTAAACCTCATATCCTCCGGGGTAAACGGATTAGCTTCATCTATTAGTTTTTCTGCTTTTGCTTTTTTTTCAAGAAGTTTTTCTGCTCGCAATTCTTTTTCTAGTTCATCTGTTGCTTCATTTCGTGCCTTTCGGTTTTCTATTTGTGTTATTTTTCTATCTGCTTTTGCTATATCTTTTTGCGCTTGTCTTATTTCATTTCTGCTATGAGATTTTTTAACTGACAATTTTGTAGTTTCAGTTCTAAGTTTTGATGATTCAGATTTAATTTTTTTTATTAAATTTTGATAATCTACAAACTCTTCTTTTGCAAGCATTCTTTGATTTAAAGTTGACCCTATAAGATTTCCTGATTCATCGGTTGCATTTCTAAATTGTTTAGAAACCCATGCGTCAGCATATTGTCTGCCGGAATAATCAATATAACTTTTCAAAGCAGAATAAAAAGAATCGTATTCATGACCGACATCTATTCCTGCTGCTTGTGATTTGTACGTAGAAGTTTTCTCAAACCCTGGAGTCCATTTTCTAGGCGTGTCCATTCCTGCAATAGTCGTGTCTATTGCGTTTCCTCTTGGCAGATAAAACCCGCTTATTTCTGGATTTTCTTTGTTTTTAATAATATCGGGTCTTTGATTTACGTCAGATATAAGCTTTACGTCCATATCAATTAATTGTCTTTCCATAGGAACAAGCCTGTCTCTCATATCTACAAAAAAGTCTTTTTGTTGTGCGTTTAAAGACTCCCAATATTTAGGAAGGCGTGCAGCTATATCTTGTATCGTGGGGTTACCGACAACAGCATCTAGAGTTTTAGTAGCGGTGTCTACATTTTCAAATCCACTTACTCTTCCTACGTCATCTATATCAAAAAGTCTTTTGGCGCCAGCATCAAATTCGTTTGCCATGCTCGTAGAAAGGTTATCTGCTCTAAAGTTTATTTCATGTCGAACTTCAAATACCTGATCTACATATCTCTCTTTTGAACCGAAATGTAATTTTTCAGCGAGATAATCTACTAATTGTTCTTTTTTTGATAGACCTTCTTTCATGTCAGGCTGTGCGAAAAAATTCTCTTCTGGCGCAGCACGAAGACTTGTAGCTGCAATTTCTCCGGAACCACCTCCAACAGGAACTGGGTTTTCCCCATAATTTAATCTGTGAGTCGGAGTAAATTCACCATCATGAACTTTTACTTTGTTGCGTTTAAAATAATCCCCTGCTTGAGTGGTTATTTTATAAGTTTTAACGCCGCCTTTCCAAACAGGTTTTAATAAAGTTCCTGCCCCTTTTCCTATTAAATTTTCTACAGCAGTTGCCGGAACTAACATTTCAACGGCTAGTTCAGTTGCTCCTCTCCAATACGGAATAGTAGGAAATGTTTCGTCAAAAAGATCATCATGTTCAAAAAAAGTAGTTTCCCTACCTAATTCCTGTTCTTTATTAGCTAGTGCTTCATTAAATTTTTCTCTGTTTTTATCTTGGTCGTAAAATATATCTCCGGCTAAAACAACAGGGCTTAAACTAAAACGGTCTTCGCCCATTTTAAAAGTTTGTTCTACCTCACTTCGGAAAATTTTTCCACCTTCTGCTGTTGCTGAAATGAATACTTCAGCGGGTGCTGTTAAAATTCTCCAAGCGTTTTTTCTAGTTTGATTTTTAAGAAATTCATCTGATATAGGTACTGTAGGTCTTCCGTCTTCGCCGTAAAGCATTTGTTCATCTGCACCTTTACCAAAATAAGTTTTATTTTGAGGTGCGTTATAATAATTTAAAGCTTCTAAACTCGGTTCATTTTCACGGTCAACACCCATAGCGCTGTAATTTCTTTCTGCTTCTATATCTGACTTATCAGCTGACCCCCATGGATTATTTTGTAAGTGGGCAGGCAACATAGAATCGCTTAGCACGTCTTTTGCTTTTTCTTCGTCAGTCATACCCATTCGTTGATCTTCTATTTCTGGTTGAGGTTTAGTGTCACCTCTTAAATATGTTGCAACCGAAGGCTCTTCCAACATACCTGATAAATATGAAGCTGTTTTATTTTTTTTCTTTCTTGGAAAAAATGGTGGCATGTTATCTTCTCGCTCTTGTAAAGATTGTTTTACCAGTATTTAAAGCACGTAGCTGTTGTCTTCTTTTCTGTGTTGCTTCGTCATCGACTTTACCTGCACGCTCTTGTTTTAAACGCTCTTGTTCAGCTTTATAAAAATCACTTTCTTTATATCGCCTTTCAAATCCGGGAATCATTGATGTTAAAAACTCTGATTGAGATTTTGGTGTTTTTGTTAAAAACTCTTTATATTCAGTTGGAGATTTTCCGTACGGAAAATCTCCAAAGATTTCTTCATATTGCGGAAACATCTGATCTGATGTTGCCCTTGCACGTTGATATGCTTTTGCTTTGTCTTCTTCTGTCATTGTGCTAGGGTCAACTCCGACAAAACGATACCCGACAGGCAATCCTGTTTTAGGGTCTATGCTGTAATCAAAATATGCAGCAGGTTCTCCTGTTGTTTCAGGATCATCAATTAATTTATCTGATACACCGTACTGATTAGGGTCATAAAGAGCAGATGGGGTTCCTTTAGGTTCAGGTTCTTTGGGTGGAATAACATCAAATTGACTTTGCCCAGTTTCTCTCCTGTATTGATTGTCAGCTCTTTCAGCATCCTTTTTAGCTGTTTCTAAAGATGAAGAATTTTGATCGGTTGGGTCAACGTCATATGCTGCTTGGGCATCTGCATATCTTCTTTGGTAGAAATCTAATTTGTCCTGTTGTAATTCTAGGTTTGCTAATCTATCATCCATAGGTTCTGGATTAGCTTGTTTTAAATAACGATCTTCAAAATCTGTCGTTTTCAATTGATGCCTTAAGTAAGCAGCAAACTCAGGTCTTTCTTCTCCCCATTGTCTATTAACTTCTGTGTCAAAAAGTGTTTCATCAAAAATAGGTGGCTCCTCATCTAATAAACCAAATGCTAATTCGGTTCGTCTAGGTAAAGCCGGAAGCGTAAAAACTTGTCCTGTTTCTTCATCTGTTACTTCTCCACCCGGAGGGGTGAACTCTAATTCTCCTCTGTGGAAATCAACTGCATCTTGTAGGCTTGGTTTAACAAATGCTTTAGTTGCTTCGGCACCATTTTGGATAAGATAATGTTTCCAACTAGCCCAAGTCGAATCATTGACATCTTTATCTGTAATTGGCATTGGTATACCGTTTTCGTTTGCAATCCAAAAACTATCATCTTCTGCAAGCAAACTTTTTAACACATTATTTTGTTTAGTAGGACTTCCTCTAAGTGCATCAGATTCAAAAACTGCTTTTTTATCTGTGCGTGTTTCTTCATATCTAGTAACACCATCTTCACCCGGAACAAAATTAGATTTAACTTGTGCATATACTTTGCCTGCAACATAATTTTCAGGAGTCTTTCCGTCTTCATAAGCTGCATTTTTTGTAAAATCTGTAATGTTTCCGTCAGCATCTATGTATTTTTTTAATGTGTCTTGTGCCTGTTTTATTATTTCTCGGTTTGTTTCCATAGTTGCTTTTTTTGCATCGTTAGTTAAGCCTTCTGCATCAGAATTTCCCACCTCTGATTCGTCTATCCAAGCATTAATTACATCTTTAAAACCGTCACCGACATCATCAGGCGCACCATCTTTAAAAAAATCAACAAAACTAATCTCACCTAATTCTGGTGCTTTTACTAAATTTCCAAAAAATGCTACAGGGTCTTTTTCAACTTGGTCTATAAACCATGGTGTAAAATCAGTTCTACCAGAGTCTTTAGTAAAATCTATTTCAGAATTTCTTACTGCTATATCAAATTTATCTAGTATCCCCGTCACTCCATCTTTACCAAAGATAGTATTTTCTAGTCTTTTATAATCGTTTTGATCAATACCTAAGTCTTCATAGGTAGCCCCCTCTTCAAGCATCATTCGCCTTATTAGTGGACCGTCAGAACCAAATTCTTTACTTGCAACTAATGCGTCAAGTGCAATTGCTAGTTTATCGTCACGCAAAAGCGAACTTGGGTCTCGTTGGCTTTCATCGGTTTTAATATTAATTTTATCTCTGGCTATATCGTGCCAGATAGGACCTTCTGCTACTGATAACCTTTCTTGAGGTGTAACAGTTCTGTTATCAATAGGTGTACCTAATTGAAAATCCCAGTCTTTAAATAAGTTTTCTCCCACATATAGGGCTATTGAAGCATAAGTAACTTGTGGGTCCATATCAGGGTCATTTTTAATATTTTTAACAATTTCTATAATTAAGTCGCTTGCGTCTTCTACGTTAAAGTCCGTAGAAGTTGCTACTAATCTAGTTGTTTGAGTACTGCTAGGAACAGCTTCTCTTCCTACAATATCAAACTCTCCTGACGCAGTTGGAGTTGCAGGAATTTTTGAATACCAACTATTTAAAGTCTTTATTTTTTCTGCAAGGTCTGGAGCATAATATTCAAGGATTTTCCCCACCTCAATTCCTTGATCTTTAAAGCCTTTATATAAGGTCTCTTCTGTATACAATCCTTGTGTTGTCATCTTCGTCTTCTCAACCTGTTTACGTTTATACCTCTTTCTTCAAGCTTTCTTTTTATGGGGTCAATACCCGGCGCTCTTTTAGATGTTACTTTTGGAGCTTGTTTTTTGGGCGACTCTTTTTTAAGACGCTGATATTCTTGCGTTACTTGGAATATTGCTTTTGTTATTGGATTTTCATCTGCCAAGGTCTATCCTCTCAGGTTTAAATGTGTCTGGTGTTAATGGTGCGTTTAAATCTGCCGGCGCTCCTCCTTCCGGTGGCGGTCCTCCCATTCCTCCTCCCATATCGGGTCCCATACCACCACCCATTTCTGGCGAAACTCCCGGTATTTGCGGAGCCATAGCTTGTTGCCTAGCTGCAATTTCTTGTGCAGCAGCTGCTTGATTTTCTTCATCTATCAATCCCATTTCTTGTGCTACAAGTGTTTCTACTTTTTGTCTTACAGAAGGTAGATTTCTAACTGACTCTTCTATCAGTCGCTGTTTTATTTCGGTACCGTTTTCGTATCCTGCGGTCTCGTAATATGTCATCGGGTCTATCAACCCTGCGCCGTATTCGCTCATAGCCATCTGACGTTGCTGTAATTCCATAACAGGTTCTGCGTGTGGGAATGCTACTTGTATACCGTAGACGTTGTGAATGGTGCTTCTGCTTAGTGTTTTCCCGTTTGACCCTATTCCGCCTGCAAGTTCAGATACGCTATCTACAAGTTGTAATATTCTTGAACCGACAATAGATGCCATGTGTTCTCTCTGAAGTGCGACACCTGAAAAGATTCTCATACCGGCTGTATTTAATATTGCCTGTTGACCTACGGTTGTAACACCTGCCTGTCTTACACCTGCAAGTGCAGATGAGTATGTACCCATTTCAAGTGTGGAATCAGTCTGACTTCTAAGTTGTAATGCCCATCCGGGTACGTCTGGGGTATTCATTACCCAGAAATCCTGTGGATCTCCTTCCAATATACCTTCATTGGATATTGCCTGTGCCAATGTTATTGGGTCACGGGATGTTCCCATTGGTGCATATGCAAATCGTAAAAGTATCTGATGGAACGCAGATATTTCCTGAGTTCTTTTTCTAATTGTTTCTTTGTTTGGTCCCAATATACCTTGAGCAAAGTTTTTAGGGTCGCCACCTGTATCTGCCATATCCATACCCCAACCTGCAAACGAGTGTACAAATGGTACAAAGCCCCATGTGT
>Ga0114934_10001852_pt1 | contig 13687 bp, 13 predicted proteins | sample 4SBtaG_2_FD_99695 | JGI IMG/M metagenome (GOLD analysis project Ga0114934, IMG submission 99695) | Deep subsurface microbial communities from Kolumbo volcano to uncover new lineages of life (NeLLi) - 4SBTROV10_white metaG | ecosystem: Environmental > Aquatic > Marine > Volcanic ... | reverse complement strand
GAACCAACACCAGAACCTGAACCAACACCAGAACCTGAACCAACACCAGAACCTGAACCAACACCAGAACCTGAATCATTGCCTATGACTGCTATTGTTTCACTTCCTCCTGGCTCTGCAATTCCTGGATGTGAAGAAACAAACGAATGTTATTTGCCTTATGAAATAACTGTAGGAGTTGGTGCTACTGTTTCTTGGAGCAATGATGATTCTGCAGCTCACACTGTAACTAGTGGAACTGTTGAAGCAGGACTAACTGATGTATTTGATTCTGGTTTATTCATGTCGGGTGCTGTATACGAATTCACATTTGAAGAAGCAGGAACTTATGATTATTTCTGCATGGTTCATCCTTGGATGACTGGTATTGTTAATGTTAACTAGAGTGTAGAAACTTTACTTCCTTGCTCTGAAGATTCAAATTTGTAAATTTGTTCAACTGTGGAGTCCTCAAAGATTTCTGCATCATGAGTAATTATGAGAAATTGCATTGGTGTATCTGAATTTGAAATGTTTGATAGTTGAGATAATACTCCCACAAGGGATTTTTTTCTTTCTGCATCAAGATGTGTTGTAGGTTCATCCAGTATCATTAAATTCAGATTTGATGCTCCTAGAAGGCTTGCCATGCCTAATCTCAAGGCTAACGCAACACTAACTTTTTCACCTCCACTAAGTGACTCTAAATCTAATTCTTCTGTTTTTGAATTACAAATTATTGAAATATCTCTGGCTTTTTCTGTAAGTTGAATTCTTTGAATTTTTGTATTCAATAATGAAAGATACTCTGATGCTTTTGCTGAAATTGCATTTAGTGCCCACGATCTCAAGCTTGTAGCAACAGGACCATCCCTGCTAAAAATATTATTTTGAATTTCATTGAGATTTGTAACATACTCTTTAACTATCTTTAATTCTGAAATTGCACTTTCAATTATTTTGATTTGTTCACTGCCTTTGGATATTTTTTCTAAAATAGCTCCTATCTGCTGGTCAATACTTGAAAGCTCCATTTGTTTTTCGTTAACTGATTTTTTAAGATCAAAAAATTCTTGTTCATCAAATCCTTTAGTTTCTAGTTCTAGTTTTGAAATATTTTCAAAAATAATTTTTGCATGAGAATCTATCTGTGATATTTCAACAAGATTTGTATTGCTAATGCCTGGAATTTTTTGTATATTTTGTTTTTTTGTTTTAACTTCTTCTTGAATTTTAATTAATTCTTCTTTTGAATTAATAGAATGCGCTCTAAGTGTGGCTTCTGCATCTCTTGAAGATTGTAACTTTTCAGAAAACTCTTTTCTTTTTTGATTATACATCTGATGCTCTTTTTCTTTTGTTGTAATTTGTTCATGTAATGTTTCTAATTCTTGTTTTAGGTGGTTTTCTTGGAATAATGGATTTAGTTTTTCTACACTTGAATCACAAACGGGGCATTTGTTATCTTTTAGCTGGAGTTTTGATGCAAGCAGTTGTTTTTCTTTTAGAGATGCTGTCTGACTCTTCATCTCCTGAATTGTGTTTAGTGTTTCATCTACTGCTTGCTCCACTTTTTGAATTTTTGATTCAAAATCATCTTTTAGGCTTGCAGGCTCAAAACATCCTTCACAATCTCGTATTTTTCTCTCATTTTCACTGATTTCACGCTGAATTTCACGAATTGCATCTTTTGCATATTCTATGAGTTCTTTTTTTCTTAATTCTAATTGATTAATTTTATCGATTTTTGGAGCCTCTGTTTCAACTTTTTTTCTTAACTCTTCAACTTCATTTTGTAATTTTTCTTGTTTTGTTTGTAACTGATTCTTTTGAGGTGTAGATTCGTTAATCTCTTTTTGATATTTTTCTAAATCTCTTGATAGAATCTCAATATGAGTATCATCATATCCAATTTTACCTCTTATGTTTTCACGAAATTCTTTATTTACAATTTTCATTGATTCAGAAGCAACATCTAACTTGTCTATTCCTATTATTGCATTGAGTAATTCCTTGAATTCTTTTGGTTTTGCATTAATGATTGCATTTAATTCTCCTTGTTGGACAATTGATGCAACTTTTAATTTTTCAAAATCAAGACCTATTTTCTTTTCAACTTCTTGGGTCATTGATTCTCCAAATTGCTTTCTTTCACCTGCAGCTATTTCCACTAATTCATTGCCCGTTATTTCTGAGAATTTTGCTGAAAGAGTTCCTTTACTATCTATTTTTCTTACTGCTTCATAATTTTTTTCATTTACCGAAAAATTCACCTTTGCATATCCTTGATTTGCCCCACGTTTGATAAGGCCTTTGTTTGACTTTCTTGTATGATGTCCAAATAACGCAAATGTGATTGCATCAATAATACTTGATTTTCCAGCACCATTATGTCCTACAAAAACTGTCACTCCATTATCAAAATCTAATTTTGTATCTGAATGTGCTAAAAAATCCCCTAGTTCGATTGATGTGATCATTGGTTTTTCTCCTTTTTAAATTTCTTAAAATTTTCAATTATTATTTCAGAGGCTTCTTTGATTTCCCCTGATGCTAACACTGGTAGTAATTCTTTGATTGCAAATCTGGCAGCTTGTTCTGAACCTAATGCCTCTATTGACAACCTAAACATCTCATCATCTATGACGTTTGGTCTGTCTAAGAATACTGAGGAATCTGAGACTTTTTTTGTACTGATTCTCCAAAAGCACCTTAACACCAATGAATTAAGCCTAGCAATTTGTGCCTGAATTTGGTCAGTTTCAATATTTTCACCTTGGATGTTTATCTCTACCATTGGTTTTTTTGCTAATCCTATAATTTTTTCAGAAATCTCGTCTATTGATTTTGATAATTCTTCATATTTTGTCTTAAATGAAAATTGAGGTCTTATATCGAGTTCTATCCATTTTGGTTTTGCTTCATTTTCTGAAATATCTACTTCGAAGAATCCTTTTTTTGTTTCTTTAATTCCTTCACTAGTTGTTAGTTCAATTGAACCTGGATATACAATTGGTCCATTTAGATGATTGAATTGTTTAACATCTGTATCATGAAGATGACCCATTGCATAATATGTGAAATTTTTTGGAAGATCTGTTGATTGTATCTCTCCTGCAAATTTATTAAATTCAGTTATTCCTTGATGTAACACTAAAATTTTATGTCCTGAAAATTTTTCTGCAACTTTATCTATTTCTGCAAATTTTTCTTCATATTGTGGAATTTCTGTTTTTCTTATTTTATCAAATCCTACAAGAAGTATTCCTTTGTATTCAATTGGCTTTCCTTGACCGATATATTTTGAAAATTCTAAATTATGATATACATATGGAATTGGAGTTGTTCTAATTCTACTAATGTCATGTTCTCCTAAAATAAAAAATGAATCAATATTATTTTGTTTTAATCGTTTTAACCCATTTGCCATTTGAATTATTGCAGTACCATTAGGATTTGGTACATGAAATATATCTCCTGCAAAAATAACAAAATCTACTTTATCTTCAATTGATTTATCTATTGCTTGATTGAAAACATCGTAGACATCTTGTTCACGTTCCTCTGAACCATATTGTACTAATCCCAAATGCGTGTCTGAAATATGTGAAAATAACATTAGTCTAATAACAAATCTTTTTGTACCAATCCTTGTGTTGATTCTACTGCAATTCCTTTCATTTTGTCTGCCTTGGCCCAAGCATTAATTGCACTTTGATCTGATCCCATTATCTTTTCTTTGACTTCTTCAACGTGAACCAGTGATGGCAGATTACTCCATTGTCCCACAAGCACGGCATCACCGACGTTCAAAGATGTCAATTGAGAGATTAATTCACGACTAGTTGATTCTGTAGCAGAGGCAATTTGTCGTTGATCATCTTCTTGAATAATTTTCATAATTGCAAATGAGCCCATCTGACTTAACACATTCAGGTCTACACTGCGTGGTCTTTGTGAGACAATTCCTAGACCCAAACCAAACTTTCTTCCTTCTCTGGCAATTTTTGCAGCCCAATATTTTGCACTTGTGTCGTGATCTTTTGGAATAAAGACATGAGCTTCTTCAATAATTACAAATACTGGTGAATTAAATTTGAAATTTCTCTCTCTCTTTGTTTTTCCATGTTGGGCAATACTTGCGTCTTTTCTATCTTTGAGTAGCTGTTGTAAGTAAAATGCCAAAGCAACATTTGCCTGTTTTTCAGATAACTCTGAAATGTTTAGTACATTTGCACATCCTTCTTTGATAAAGCTAATTGGGTCTCCCATATCTGGATCTAGAATATCTTCAAATCTTCTTTGAGCATCTTCCACTATGTCTTGAACTCTATATGCTGATGATCTAATCTCCTTGAGTTTATTATCATCTGAATTAATAATGAAATCTACTTCGTTTTCTAATTTTTTCCAAAATTCACTTGATTTTTTTACATTTTCTGTAAATGCCATTCTCAATACTCTTTGTTGCACGGTTGCACTTTCTCTAATTTCTAATACATCTGAGAGCTGCTCAGAATCTAATAATCTTGGATTTATTTTTGCATCAATTACGTTAATTCGTGGGATGTTTAGACTAGTGTAATCATTGTGGTAATCAAAAATTATCACAGTGCCTTTTAATTTTGAAATTTGTTTTGTAACTAATGATACTAGATTACTTTTCCCCATTCCTGTCATTGCCAAAATTCCTAAATGTCTAGAAACTATTTTATCTAAATTCACTTTGGCATCAATTGATTTATTTCGTAATAGATTTCCGATGCTAACCCATCCTTCTTTTTTAGGACTGAAAATTTCTTCTAGGTCTTGTTTACTTGGTAAGGTGATTTCCGTGCCTGGAATTGGTGGTATTGCAGGTATTATTGATTGTCCTCTTCTTAGATTTTCTAAGAATCCTAAAATTCCAATATGTGCAGTAAATGTCTTGTCTCTTTTGTTTAGTTCTGCAATTTCTGTACTTTCAGATGCTTCATCAAAATTCTTTACATCTGTAAATGCTGCACTTGATACGGCAGATCTTTCTACCAACCCTAGAATTTCCCCTTCGTCTGAACTGATTTTGATATACTCTCCTACTGATAACGCTCTTGAAGTAATTGCTGTGACGAATGTTGGTTTTGATTCACCAATAACAAATCCTAAACTCATCCTAGAACCTCTCGTGAACCTATTTCATTACTCAAACCTAACAAGCTTACCATCTTTGCAAGTTCTTTATCAGATATTTTACAGTTATTATGTGCCAACTTTAATGCATACGGATATCCTCCAACACTGGTTTTGTATAATTTATTCATGATTGATTTAATTTCAGATTCATCATGATGATCTCCTAAAAATTCTAATTTTATAATTGGTGTGGAGTCACTTAACCTCACAAATGTGGATGAGATGATTTTATCTGAACCGTATTTTTTTTCTACAAAAATTTTACTGAATCCTGGATTGTTTGTTACATGATTATAATAGAAAATATCTCCTGCAAGGGATCCTAGTTTCTCAAATTGTTTTTTTGTATTTGATGTTTTGGCAATGAAAACTACGTTATCTTTCTTTTTCATTATTCTAACAATTGTTGATCCTAAATTTGCCTGTCTGGTCATTAATTGCGAATGTAGTGAACCATCCATCAAAACCATGTCTACTTCATCAACTGTTTTTTCACAAGCTTCAATCTCCATTTTACTGGCAACACTTGATATGTCATCTGCAGAACCTAATCCTGATTTATGAAGATCAACTAAAATCTCGCCGTTGGATTTGATTGAGACTGCAGTTGTAGCCCACAATTCAATTCCTTGAAATTTTGTATTGTTAAAACTAGAATCGATTCCTGCTGTAACTACTTCTTCTTTTGTAGGCGTAAATTCTATCCAGCTATCCCGTGCCTTTTGCAAAATTTGATCAAATTTAGGCCCTTTTAGGATTGAGAGCATCTTATCTCTGTTAATTATAGCATCTTTGTAGACTGTATTGAGCACAACAATACTTTGTAGGTTTGAATAAAATCTTTAGGTTATGCTGAACTTTGACAAAACTGATCCATGAAATCCTTTATCCTATTCTGCCTTTGAGAATTACTTTTTCATTTGTATTTGATGGTGTTGATTTGTCAATGTATCTGATTTCATACTCGTCTCCGATATGGATTGTTTTTCCATCTAATTGACGTGGAATTTTAATTATAACTTCAAAAATGTTTGAATTTGGTCCTGTTTCCACAAGATATCCTGAATTTGCATCAAAACTAGGATTATCCAAAGTGATTCTAATTCCCCCATCTCCCCTGTATTCTAATTCTCTTAATGGAATTTTATCTTCATTTTTAGAATCTCTATTTGCATCAGGCTCGTAAATTCTTACTGTAAAATCATGACCAATTCTTGAACCTCCTCCAACTGTTTGCACTTTGGCAAATGTTTTGGTAAGTGGAACTGATTTTACTAGTACTCTTTCTTCTCCAGAGTAATCTGATTCATCTAAATATTTTATCAAAACAATGTCATCTTGACTTAATGGTCTTCCATTGATAGTATCTGGAAGTTCTAATTTGATGTAAAATTGTCCTGTGTTAGGTCCTGTCTCAATCATGTTTTGAGGTCCTTCGATGATTTCACCATTTATTGTAATTTCAAACAATCCTTTTGTGGGAATTACTTCTACTCCACTATGTGCAATATTCAAATCATGATCTGTAATGTAAAAATTTACAATTGACATTGAAGATGCAGGAACGGTAGAGATTTCTTTTTGGGATGCCTGAACAGATTTTTTGCTATTCAAATCAGTAAATTCTAGTTGTGAAATCAGCATTCCAATTTTCTGCATCTTTAGAGCCGTTTCTGGCTTTACACAAGCAGGAAAGCCATTTGAACGAATTACTAATTCTAATCCCTGTTTACAAACTACGTTATCTGCTGATACTCCGCGAATGATTTGTTTTTTTGGGGATAGTGAGTTTAGATATTCTTTATTTTTTTGTGGGTCATTAATTATTAGATATTTTACATCTGATCTTTGCTCTAATATTGGAATCCACGCAGTATCTATTTGAGCAGTAATTTCATTTGTATTTTGATTAGAAACTACGTTTACAGCCTTGGAAAATGATAAAAATTTCAAGACATAACTTTGCAAATAACGAATCTCTTTTGCTCTCTTAGGTGGATCATTATTTTCTGAATCTCCTTTTACTTTGATTGTAACTGCAACTTTTTCTCCTGTTAATTTCACTTCCCTGTATTTATCCACAAATGTCGCTGCTGTAAATGCTGCATCTGTATTAGATTTAGCTGAAGGTATTGTAGAATCCAAAGCATGTATTTCTGAAATTCCAGAAATAATTCCAATCCCTACACATAACAAAATTACTGTAAAAATAATTATCTTCAAATGCTATCCTATTAACAAAGATAATTCAAGACATAAAAAGTTCGTTCATCTTTAATTCATTTAAAACCATTTTTGAGAATTAAACGTCTCATTATATTTTAGAAATGATAATTGACAATAATGATTCGTATACTATTCACATTATCTCTCTTTTTGATACTTCCATTTGCTGGATTTGCTTATGCTGAACACATCTTTAATCCTGAGGCATATGCTCAATACCTTGATATTTCTCAAATAGAATCTGAAAAAGTCACATTCACCTTTGATGAAAAATCATATGATATCTACTATGGATATCGTGGTAGTCTAGACTCTATGGGTACTGATGAACAGTATCCTGTTTTATCTTCAATGAAAATCAATGAGGAGAGAAAATCTATTGAAATTGTCATGGAAGATGTTCCTGCAAAAACTGATTTTTGGGTGAGAACTCCTGAAGATGTTTTGTATGCTGATGGTGAGAAATTCAAAGTGTTAGTTGATGGAGTTGATACAAGATACGATCTGATGAAATTTCCAAATGATTATGTCATAGGTTTTGTTATTTCTGAAGATGCAAAAAATATTGAAATCATAGGAACTCGAGTCATACCTGAATTTGGTGCCTATTCTGTTTTGATTCTTGGACTTTCTGTTCTTGGCTTGGTGTATTTTGCTAGAAAATACTCTATTGGACTCCCTTGGACTAGAATTAATTAAGTGATAATTTCTAGAATACTTACTTGAAACGAATAGGTTTGTTGGGATGTGGTGCAATGGGTACTCAAATTGCTCTTGCAATTGATTCAGGAAAAATTGATGCAACTTTAACACACGTCTTCGATGATTCCAAAGAGAAATCTCAATCATTAGTTGAAAAACTATCAAACAAACCTGAAATTGTTGAAAATTCCCACTTGCTATCTTCAAACCCTATTGATATTGTCGTTGAAGCTGCATCTCAAGATGCAGTTAGAGATGCAGGGCTAAGCATTTTACAAAATAAAAAAGATCTTATGATAATGAGTGTTGGTGCACTCCTCGATGAATCAATTTATGATATTTTGTCAGATGCATGTGATCATTTCAAAAAAACAATCTACCTTCCCTCTGGTGCAATTGCAGGACTGGATGGAATTAAATCAGTCAAAGATGAAATTGAATCTCTATCTATTACAACTACAAAACATCCTCGTTCATTAAATGGTGCAAAGTTTTTTGAAAACTCAAAAATTAATCTGGATGAAATTAATTCATCTACTGTACTCTTTGAAGGGACTGCAAAAGAAGCTGTATCTTTATTCCCTGCAAACATCAATGTTGCAGCATTACTTTCTTTATCTTGTATTGGAAGTGAAAAAACCAATGTAAAAATCGTCGCAGATCCTCAAACTAATAAAAATACACATCACATAGAGGCCAACGGGAAATTTGGAAAAATGACTTTTACTATTGAAAATTATCCTGATGAAAACAATCCTAAGACCAGTAGATTGGCAATATTATCTGCAATTGAGACATTGAAAAAATATTGCTCAAATGATATTCAGATTGGCACGTAATATGGCAATTATTGCCACATTTGCTTGATTTTCTGAGAATTATAGACTATTTCCCATTCTTTAAATCCCTACCAATTGAATTTTGAATGGTTTATGCTCGTACAACAAGCCTCAGAACTCAAAGAAGAGATTTTGAAACTCAAAAAAGAAAAAGATGTGGTAATTTTAGCACATAATTATCAGATTCCTGATGTTCAGGATGTGGCTGATTTCACTGGTGACTCATTAGGATTATCTAGACAAGCAGCTACAGTTCCACAAAAAACAATTCTATTTTGCGGTGTAAACTTTATGGCAGAAACTGCTGCAATTATCAGTCCACAAAAAAAGGTACTTCTTCCAGATTTAGAAGCTGGATGTTCTTTATCTGATTCAATCACTGTAGATGAATTAAGAAATTGGAAAAAACAACATCCTAATGCTATTGCAGTAGGTTACGTTAACACTACAGCTGAAATCAAAGCAGAACTAGATTATTGTTGCACTTCTTCAAATGCTGTAAATGTAGTAAAAGCAATTCCAGAAGACAAAGAAATATTGTTCTTACCTGATATGTTTCTAGGTTCCTATGTTGCAAAAATGACTGGAAGAAAAAATATGCATATCTGGGCTGGTGAATGCCATGTTCATGCAGGAATTACTCCTGAAGATGTCACTAAAAAATTAGAATCAATGAAAGATGCTGAATTTGTAATTCATCCTGAATGTAGTTGTACTACTCCCATGATGTATGATGTTGCAGATGGCAGCTATGATGATCAAAAAGTTTCAATTCTTTCAACTGAAGGAATGTTAAACCATGTAACTAAATCAAAAGCAAAAAATTTTGTTGTGGCAACTGAAACTGGAATTTTGTATAGGATGCGACAACAAAATCCAGAAAAAACATTCATTCCTGCATCTGAAAAAGCAGAATGTCAATATATGAAAATGATTACTCTTGAAAAAGTGTATGATGCTTTGATAAATGAAAAAAATGTAGTGACCGTTCCTAAAGAAATTGCTGATAAAGCCCGTTTAGCAATTGATAGAATGCTTGCAATCAGATAATCTATAAAATTATGACTGGGCTATTTTCTAGAGAACCAAAAGATCCTCAAAAGAAAAAAAATGCTCAAAAATTAAAGGAAATAAAAAAACTAGTCAAAGATAAAAAATATGCTGAGGCTTTAAAATTAGGCACAGAATATTTGCAAAAAGTACCCAACCATCATGATATTTTGTTTACTGTGGGCGGGATTTACTATTTGAAAAAAAAATACAAGACTGCTATTTCATATTTTGATAAAGCTCTTGAAATTGGAACATATGATGTTGATGTATTATTGTTAAAGGCGTATTCACATCAAAAGTTAGGAGAAAATAAACAAATTATTCAATGCTGTGATAAAATTAAAGAAATAGATCCAAAAAATAAATCCGTAGCAAATTTGTTAGAAGAATTGAATTAAATCTCTAAACTCATATCAATCCCTTTTACAGAATTTGTAATGCTTCCCACAGAAATGATATCTACTCCTGTTTCACCATATTTTGAGATGTTTTTTGAATTAATTCCTCCTGATGCTTCAAGCATGACTTTATTTCTTAATTTTTGATTTTTTAGTACTTGAATTGTTTTTTTAATTTGAGATGGCGTAAAATTATCTAGCATAATTATTGTAGCGCCTTCTTTTGCTGCTAAAATTGCATCTTTCGTGTTTTCAACCTCAACTTCAAATTTTCTATATTTCTTTTTTGTTTTCTTAATCAAAGATAATAAGGAATTTTCAATTGCAATATGGTTGTCTTTAATCATGACCATTTCATCTAATGTGAGTCTGTGCTTTTTACCGCCACCAATTTCAACTGCTTCTTTATCAAAATATCTTAGTCCTGGAGCTGTTTTTCTTGTTGCATACAATTTTGTTTTCTTTGGAATTTTTTTAACGAGTTGATTTGTTTGAGTTGCAATCCCACTCATCCTTGTTAAGAGATTAAGTGCGGTTCTCTCACAAGTCAAAATATTTCCTGCGTTACCTGTGATTGTCATTATAGTTTGATTTGGTCTTATTTTGGAGCCGTCTTTTTTTACTATTCTGGAATTACAACCTTTCATCTTGAAAATTTCTTTTGCATATGATGCACCGGCAACAATGGCATTTTCTCTTGAGATAATTTTTACTGAGATTTTTTTCTTGGGTAATAGATTACTTGTAATGTCTCCTTTACCAATATCTTCAGCAAGGAATTGTGATAATTGCTTCTTTGAATTGAATGTCAATATAATGATGAAATGTTAATCTGATTTTAAAGATTTTATGTTACTTTGATTGCGTATTTACCTTTAGTAGTAATTCCTAACGTTTTTGAGATTTCAGAATTTGTTGGATCAACTACTAGAACTACTCCAGTCCAATCTGGTGTCAAGTCTGATGATTTGCAATTTGGACATACCTTTAGAGTTGTTACATGTTTACATTTGCGGCATGCCATTTCTCGTGCCATTCTAACTTGCCTCTACTTTTTCTTCTTTTGCTGGCTCTTCTTTGCCACCACTGGCTTTCTTAATTTCTTCTACAATCCATTCATCTGCACCAAGGAATGGTTGTCTACATGTAATTCCAATCTTACCCATTGCAGCAGCTTTTCCTAATGATACTGCAGTGATTCTTGCACGAAGTGTAGAACCAACTTTTAATGTTCTACCACTTTGATTTGCTAAGATCATTCCAGATTTTACATCACTCTTTAGATAATCATCCATCACTTGTGACAAGTGTAGTAAAGCATCAGTTGGACCAATTCTTACAAATGCACCAAAGTCAGTAATGTCTACAATTTCACCTTGAACAATTTCTTGTAATTTCGGATAAAATGTCAATGCTTCAAATTCGACTTTATGGAAAGTTCCCCCATCACCGGCAATCATCTTTCCCATTTCGTCAACTTTGGCATCTAAAATCATAATGATATATCCTAAATCTGCGTTAATCATACTCTCGTACTTTTCTTTGAGAATGTTTACTGCAGCCTTTTTGAGTGTAGTTCCAAATAAGCTTGGAGGAATCCTAACAACATCAACTAGGGTAGATATAGAAAACAAATGTACAGTTTTTCTCGAATTTCAATTTATGAATGTTTAGGTGATTTTAGGCTTGAAAATCCAAAGTTTTTTCTTATTTTTGAAATTAATGCTAATTTCTTTAGATGTCTGAATTATGTTTAAATAAAGTAGACTGACTTTTTGACGCAATGGTTGGAATCGATCAAGTCCTTGAAAAACTTAGTACTGTAATTGATCCTGATTTGAAAAAAGACATCGTATCCATGGGTATGATTAAAGATTTAGAACTAAATGATGGTAATCTCAAATTTACTTTAGAATTAACAACTCCTGCATGTCCTTTCAATGTAGAAATTGAAGATGATGTTAGAAAAGCAGTTGCTGAACTTTCTGACTTGAAGAATTTTGATTTGAATGTGACTGCCAAAGTCATGGAAGGTCGTTCACTTGATGATGACACTGGAATGAAAACTGTCAAAAACATAATTGGTGTTGCAAGTGGAAAAGGCGGAGTCGGTAAATCAACTGTTTCATTAAACTTAGCTCTTGCATTGTCTCAATCTGGAGCCAAAGTAGGTTTACTTGATGCAGATATCTATGGACCTAGTATTCCACTAATGCTTGGAATGAAAGATGGTTTCATGGAAGTTGAAGAAAATAAATTACAACCTGCTGATTCAAACGGATTAAAAGTTGTGTCATTTGGTTTCTTTGCAGATCAATCAAACCAAGCAGCAATTTATCGTGGCCCAATTATCTCTGGAATTTTAAAACAATTCCTTGTAGATACCAATTGGTCTGAATTAGATTACTTGATTGTAGATTTACCTCCTGGAACTGGTGATATTCCATTAACTCTTGCACAAACTATTCCAATCACAGGAATTCTAGTAGTTACAACTCCACAAGATGTTGCTAGTGATGTTGCAGTCAAAGCAGTTTCAATGTTTGAGAAATTAAACGTCCCAATTATTGGCGTTGTTGAAAACATGAGTCACTTTGTTTGTCCAAACTGTGATGACAAACACTACATCTTTGGTGAAGGTGGTGCAAAGAAAATCAGTGAACGATTTAACATGCCTTTCTTAGGTGAAATTCCATTGAATTCTGGAATCATGGCAGGTTCTGATTTAGGTAAACCAATTATGATTACAAATCCTGATTCTCCAAGTGCAGAAGCATTTAGAGTAAGTGCAAAAAATATTGCAGCGCAATGTAGTATTATTGCAGCCAAGCTTCAAGAAGAGATGGAATCTGAAAGTTCTGGTGAAGAACCAGCACCAGAGGCAAGTACAAACTAATTTCGATTCCTGTGAAATTACCTGAATCTCTTAGAGACCAAATGAAAATTCCTCTAGGAGTGCTTTTACTTGAAAATCATACTCAAAAAAGTGAAATTCAAAAACATCTCTCAGAAAGTTCGTATCTAATCACTGTTGGTGATAGAACTACGGAAAAAATGATAAATTTTGATTTGATTCCATCCTTGCAAATAATCGATGGGCAAGAGAAACGAGAAAAAAGAGACCCTCCAAAATTAGAAAATGCAACAGAATTGACTGTTGATAACCCTGCAGCTGAAATCACTTCTCAAAGTATCTCCATAATCAAAAAAGCATTTACCTTGAGTTCGCCAGTAAGACTTTTTGTAAATGGTGAAGAAGATCTTTTAGTCCTTCCAGTGTGTGTTCATGCACCTAAAAATTCTGTTGTCATGTATGGT
>Ga0114934_10001851_pt1 | contig 13687 bp, 7 predicted proteins | sample 4SBtaG_2_FD_99695 | JGI IMG/M metagenome (GOLD analysis project Ga0114934, IMG submission 99695) | Deep subsurface microbial communities from Kolumbo volcano to uncover new lineages of life (NeLLi) - 4SBTROV10_white metaG | ecosystem: Environmental > Aquatic > Marine > Volcanic ... | reverse complement strand
GGGCGAGAGTCCCTCCTTAGGAGGGACGTAGCAACTGAACTTCCGCGAAGCGGAATTGCCGATCAACGGTTTGAATATGGTGCGTTTGGCATTTCTAAGCTCCAAGTTTTCAATTTAGTACTATGTTTATTTATTGCTATCATCTTCATTTTTAGCACTATCAGCCAAATGCACTATATTTTTTGTTAGGCACTGGCTATTTATTTATAAAACTTTCAAATTTTATGGTATGACTATCTGGTTTTTGCAAATCAGGTAGTTCATTTATTCTTACTTTTAAAGGCATTGGTGTCGCAATTCCACTAAAAATACAAGTACCTATTGAAAGAGTTGGTATTGATTCTTCAGTAATTTTATCAATGTATGAAACGGCATTACCAATAGTTTGTAAATCTCTTTGATTTATCAATTGATGAATGAAATAGTTGTGAGCCTGCGAAATAATTGTTTCAGAAATATCATTTGGACGTTGACTGGCAATTGTAACAAAAACCCCAAATTTCCTACCTTCTTTGATTATCTCTTCAAATGTTTCAAGACGATAATCTTTCCAATCTTCTGTTTCTCTAAAAGATGTTTTTGAAAGGATATTATGTGCTTCATCAATAATTATCGATAGTGTTTTTTTATTTTCTTCTTTCTTATGTGCTGTATAAATGTTTTTTGCGAGTAATAATGGAATAGTTTTTCTCATATCAAGATTGACATTGAGAAGATTCATTATAACAACCTTTTTTTGGTTCCATAGATTTGCACCATTTTCAATATTAAATATTCGTTCAATACTTTTTTGTTTTGCTTTGAACCTATTTATAACTGGAATAATATGGTCAACTTGTACTTTATAGCGATATAAATCATTGATGAGTTGTAATAATAAAAAAACAAAAAACTGGTCTAATTCTGAGATTTTAATTTCTTCTATATTTTCGGATGCTTTAAAAAGATTTGTTTCTTGAATTTTATCCTCACTAGAACTTAAATTGTTACTCGTATTACTGTTAGAATAGAAATACCCTAATGTATTATGATAGTCGATATCATCACGTAATTCTTGTTTAGTATCTTCATCTACAAAATAAGCGAGTATATCTTCCAAATAATCAAGTATTTTAAAAGCAGTATCTTTGTTTGTCATCCTAAGGACATTTTTAATATCGCTTTTGACAATATTCTTAAAATATCTTAAATAATCACTATTTCCATCATCATCAGTACTTCCTTTTACTTTACTGAAATAATTTAAAGTTCTTTTTAAGAACGGCTTTTGTGTTTTTTCTGTTGCTTCAAGCAAAATAGAAAGCGTTTCGATATCCAATAATTCTGAAAAAGTCATTGGAATTTTATCACCGCTATCATTATACGTTGAAAGATTGTAAACTTTCTTTTCCGAAGTAACACAACTGCCATTTGCATATTCACCATTAAAATCGAAAATAAAAAAATGGCTATATTTCAATCCATTATTCTCTTTTAAAACTTTTATCATTTCTTGGTAAAGAATTGCCAAAGTGTTTGACTTACCGCTTCCAGTGTTTCCAAAAATTGCAATATGGCTGTTAAAAAGACCGTCAATTGGAAAACTAACAGAGACTTCTTCGATTTCTGTTTTAGCAATATTTATTTTTAGTGGAGTATCTTCTTTTAATAGATTGTGGATATTATGGATTTTCTCATCAGTTAAGATATACGCTTCATTTCCAATCAGTGGAAGTTCTTTTATCCCTCCAATAAATTTTCCGTCAAGATTTATATAACCAGAAAGAACTATTGTTAATGTTCGTTTGTTTTTATCTATTATCTGGTAATTATTACCATTGTCATTTTTAGCGGAATAATCATCAACAAGTTTTTCTCCTTCTGCTTTTCCAATAATGGACAGAAATCCTTTCCGTATTTCTACATAACTGCCGACAGCGATATTTTTTAATATTGTACCATCGAAAAATAGTTCAGAAGCATTTTTGTTTTTGTCTAATGAAATATAAACCTTCCTGCCATCAATACCAGAAACTTCACCAACACGCAGAATCGAATCTTTTATTAGTTTATTCTTCATTTTGCTCTGTCTTAACTATTTCTACTTTTTGAACTGGTGTTTTTTCTTTGGGCAAAACATCAACTAATATTTCGTTGAATTTATCAAAATCAATATTCTCACTTTCTGAATAAACTATTTCAACATTATTAAACCCTGCGAATTTTTTCTTGTATTTTCGGGGTCTTTTTGACCAACAAAATATTATTAATTTGAGTGTTGGATTTTTTAACGCTCTTTTTGTAATTTCAAAAATATGTTCATCATCAAAGGAAAAACCATCGGCAACTAATAGTGTATTTTCTTTATCCAACTCATTGGCATATACCCGTAGCATATCATAATAAACTTGATTCAGAAGAGTTTCTTTGAATTTATCTTTTTTAGGAAGAATCAGAGAAAATAAATTATTGAACTCAATAATTTTTTCTATATCTGTTTCTTCTTTTAATTCTTCTGCTTTTTTTAGAAAATCAAAGGAATTAATAATCGTTTCATCGTTTATTTTCCAGTTTAATGAGCCGTGTAATTTGATTAGGTTAATTGAAGGTATTTCAACCTGATAATTATATAGGTTCCCTGTACTATACAAAACATTAAAAAAGTTAGATGCGGAAAAACTAAAATTCTGTTTTAAGGATGAATTTCTTTGAAACCCATCGTTTATGATAATCTGAGATTTAAGACTTTCGGAAACTTTCTCTAAAAAAAGGTCATAATTTGTTGTGAATATGGTCGCCTGTTTATGTAAAATATTGCTTTTCCGTTCAAATAGTAATTTGGCAATTGTTTCAATAAAAGATTTGTAATTATTAAAAGTACTTTGATGCTTTTCATCAAGTTCAGTATTACTAACAATTTGACTGGTTGAATCAACAAACGGTTTTAGAAACTCAAAAGTCTTTTTTTCAGCATCTTCAATCTTATCTTCTTCTAATAAAGATTGAATTTCTTTTTCAGTAGTACCAAGAGTACCAATTGCAGGCTTTGAACAACCCGAGCCAATTAAAAAATTTAGGTTAGCAGATTGAACACCTTTTTGCAGGTTATCAATAAACTTCTCTTTGTCTGTTTCTAACTTTATAATTTTTGCCATTTGGTTATTCTTTATTTGCTTGTGCCTAACGGATATGTGTTGGCGGCGGTGGGTTGGGTGGCTTGTGTAGTGAAGTGGGCGAAGCCCACGAAACGGAACAAGCTACCTGCCAGACTGACGACCAAATTGCTGTTAACAGTATTATATTTCCATTATTTTTTTTATCTGGTTCTTAAACCATTTTGTTCCAATAAGTTGCTCTGTTTTCAAATTAAGTTTATTTAAGTAGTCCTTTCTATAATTATTCTTTCCTTTTTTTAGGCTGAAAAATTTCAAAACTTCTTCTATGTTATTTGAATTAAGAGCTTTAAATATTTTTTTCTCTGCATCAGCTTCTGGATTAACAGCTTTGACCGTATTTTTCAATTCTTCGTAACCCTTTCTTATATTCTTTAATTCTAAAAATATATCTTCGGCTTTTTCATTTGACTGTTTTATTATATCTTCGATATACTCGTGTTTAATATAATTTGGCAATTCTAATTCTGCAATGTTTTCTGGATGATACAAAATATTTTCAAAACAATAATAATGAAGTATTTTATAATTAGGATACTTGTTTTTTAGCTTAATAACTTCATTATCTGTCAAATAATCCTTGTCTCTCAGTCCAAATGCTGTGGGATTTGTAGTTGTTTTCTCAAAAACTTTTGCACTACCGTCAACACCATAAAATTTAATTTTTTCAAAACCTAATTTACCCAATTCTATTTCATTTTTATTTTCACAATAGAATATTATATTTTCTGAAATTTCAATGTTTTTTGAAGCGATTTCTTTTTCAATTTCTTCGATTTTCTTTTTTAAGTCTTCGATTTTATCATACGATGGGTATTTATTATCTATTTTAGCTTTAAGTTTATCTTTATTCGCAAAAATGTTAAACCACCTTTTTTGTTCTGTTTCTAATTGATTTTTAGCTAAATTTTTTATTTCATTTTGGCTGTCTAATTCTTTTTGTAAAGATATTTTTTGCGATTTCAATAGTTCTTTTTCATGAGTGTTTTTTTCTTCTGCTTTTAATTTTGCATAATTCAGGTTATCTTCAATTAAACTATTAAATGATTTTGACAGCTCATTTACATTTCGCTCAATCGACTGTATTTTCGTTTTTAAATCAATATTATTTTTTTGTTCTTTTTCTAATAATTCTTTTTTCTGCTGATATTTTTTGAAAATTTCTTCTTTTATTAGCTCTGCATTTTTTTCTATGCTTTGGTCTGGTTTTATTTTATTTCTCAGTATTTGATTTGTTAATAATTCTGTTTCTGTTTCCTTATCAATATCTGAACTGTTTTCATACCGGGATAATGCTGACAAAATTGACATACTTACTCTTTCTGCATTCTCATCGAAATCGCTAAATGCAAAAGGTAAACGGAAGTTCTCGAAAATAGCATTTTCAAATTTTTCAGACCTTGGCAACCAAAAATACAATAATGAAATTAAATCGTTTGGATGCAAACACAAACTAATTTTATGTTGCATTGAATTTGTTTTAAATCTGTCATACGATAAGAAATGAAAGTCCAATGTTAAAATCCAGTTTTTAACATCTTTGATGCTATCAATATATACAGGTCTTTTCTTTTTAACAGCATGCCAAAGAATACAATCATGTTTAAATTTATTCTCAATGCCTTTTTCAATATCATTTATTTCCAGTTGCTTTGCTTTATCAGACTTTTCGTTTTTTGTATACCCTTTTTTCTTTAAGCGATATTCAACTTGGTCAATAATATCATCATTTACTTCTGTATTATTTATTGGTAGAAAACTATCAATTTTCTCATTTTGTAGCTCAATATTATGTTTTCTGAGTGTAACTGTAAAATTGTTTAGATATGGGTCAAAGTAATCTTGAATGTCTAAAATGTTCTTAGCTTCGATACATTTTTGATAGTATTTTTTTGGTATTCCTGATATTTCATCCCTTTCTATCAAGGTTTTTGCATGTCCTAATAAAAGTTGATTTCTTTTAATATTTTCTTGATATCGTTCAATTAAATTTTGAAATTCAGCGATTGTATGGCGGTAGACATAAAATTTTATTTTAATCCTATTACTTATCTCATCAATTAATTCAGTAAGGGCCTTAGCTGCTTCATTTGATGGATTATCATGTAAATCAAGAAGTGATAAAAGGAAATTTGTATCGATGAAAATTTTAAGCTCTGTTTGAGAACTTGCCAGCTGATAGATTTTTTCAATTGAATTTTCTGGTAATTTTGTGGCTTCAATGAAAAAATATGTTTTTAAAAGATTAAGTATATATTCTTTCACATGTCCTTGTGGACTTTTAAAAAAAGTTAATATTATACTGGAAAATTCTTTTTCAAAGTTACTGTATTTCTTAAAAAAATAATTGTCATTCTCGTAAGATATTTCACTTGTTGAGTTTCCTGTAATTATTTCATATGTCTTTGCCCCTGATTTTATTATTGTTGGAACTATAAGCTTATCAATGAAATCTTTCCATAAATCATCAGTATTAATTTTTTGAGTGTCAAAATAAGTTATAGTTTGTTTTACAAGATTTAAAAAATGATTTTTAGTTTCTTCTTCAATGTATAAAAACCTTTTATATGTAGTCTGATATTTCTCAAATTCATTTTTAGAAAGCGAGAAAATACCTTTATCTACTTTTACTATTTCTTTTGATGTCAGCAAATTGTCAAATGCTGACTGAAAATCAGTCTTATTAAAACTAAAACTGCTTGATAAAGAAACATGTTGAAATAATTCATCTCTTTTTTTGGGTGCATTATCAGATTTACCAAAGAATGATTTAATAATACTTTTTATTCCATTTTTATACCAACCAACTTCATTTAGTTTTACATATTGTATCAATGACCTTATATCATTTGTTTCCATTTATTATTCATTTTTGTTTTAGTTACTGTTAACGAATACGTGTGTGGTGGCGGGCAGTTTTTTGTTTTTTGTGTAGCCGTAAGCGGAACAAAAAGCAAAAAACTGGCTGACATCCAACACGCTGTTACCTGCTTAATTGTTTATTTTCAGTTTGTATTCGTTTATTTTTGATTATAATTCTAAAATACGGACATTTTCCATTTATTGATAAATCTTTTTCATCATTTCCCTTTCTGAATTTAACAATTTCAAACTGGTCGGGATTGAATTTATGTAGAAATGTTATAGGCACTCCCATATATCCATCATAGTCTAATGGAATGTCTTTTGTTTTATTGACATTAATTCCGTCATAGTTGTCATATTTTGGGTATTCAGTTTCGTTTCCAAAATATCTTTTTGTAAGTTCTATATCTTCGTGTCGTTTAAAAGTATCTAAGTTCGTTAACCATAAAGCATTATTTGGTGAGACAATTCTATTTCCTGAGCTATCAATTCGAGCTTCTGTTCCATAAAGTTCATAATGTTCAGGAACAATAAAACCTGAAATCCCCCTACCGAGATTTATCCCTAACCACGCCTTATTATTTTTTATTAGTTTAAAAATTTCTTTATAGGTAATGGCATTAATATTGCCAATTATTAAAAATTTTTTATCATATTTAACTAATTGAGCTACAAATTCTCTGAACAATGAAAATGGGGGATTTGTTACAACAATATCGGACTGCTTTAATAGCTCTATACTTTCATTGCTTCTAAAATCTCCGTCGCCTTTAAAATGGACAATGTCAGTTGAACTTGGTTTTATTGTTTCTCCTTCTGCACCCGCATATTCATAAAAAAAACCAGTTTCAGAGGTTTCCTGATTAAATAAATCTCTTTTCTGCTCCCGGTAACAAGCAGATATTAGTTTTTTTAATCCTAATTCTTTGAAGTTTGAAGCAAAATAATTAAAAAAATTACTAATTTGTGGGTCATCGCAATTGCAATAAACCACTTTATTTTTAAAATGACTTTTATAATGTTTCAATTCACTTTCTATATCTGAAAGTAGTGTGTAAAATTCATCACTTTTTGATTTTTTAGCTTTTTGCAGTAATTTATTTGTAGCATTTCTTGCCATAATCAATCTTGCGTTTTTATTTATTTTCTTTTAGTTATTTGGTTGAAAATTTCACTTCCCAATATTTGAAGAGAGGTTTTTGAAATTTCTACCATAATATCAAACATTTTTTTTGCATCCCATTTCCCACCATTTCCTTGTGTATATATTGAGGTTGCTTGAAGCATGATTGTTTTGTCTTTATGTTTAACAAACTTATTTTTACATAAATTTGTATTAATTGGCATTCCATAATTTGCAGAAGTTAATCTATCTAATCTATTTAACATACCTGAATTGTATTCCAATGTTACAATCCTTCCATCAGGTCTTTTTATTGAAATAGTTTCTGTTAAAAAATTTGAGCCTTCCAAAAATAGAACATACGGAAAATGAGCCTCAGACAACATTAAATTAGCAATTTCTGAAATGTTTTTATGTGACCTTTCTATTGCATTACCGGCAGCCATCAAATCTTGATTGTTTTTTGCTCCAACAAGTTTTCCGGCTTTGATATTTTCAATATCTTTTCCTTGATGTTTAGCTTCTGATACTAAAACTATTCTCCAATTACCATCGTCGTCTTTTACTTCAATTATTCCTCCATCAGGTTTAATGCTTGAATTAGACACAAAAAGAGTTTGTCCTAATTCTGGGTCAATTTTCTGTAATGCTTCGTTTATTTCTTCTTTTTTAATACTTGTTTTGTATTGAAAAGATAATTGTGGATAGTCTTTTTCAAGTTGTTCAATTACAAGATGCGATATTTTTCCAACTGTTATGTCGTGTAATTTTGCTTTATCGCCGAATATACCTACAACTCCATGAGACTTTTTATGTTGATTTGTTAATCTTTTTGATTGATTTTTTTTAGACATTTTCTTTCTTTTGTGTCATTTTATAGTTTTACAAAGATACAAACTTTATTCAATATTCCTTTTTTTGAGATTGCAGGTAACGAAAATGCACTTATGACGGGTGGCTGCGGTGGTTTTTTGTAGCGTAGCGGAACAAAACTACCGCAGACGGCTGGCATAAGTGTAATGATATGGCTAATTTATTTATTCTTTTTTTGATTTTATTATATTAGTTAAAAATAATTTTAAAGGTTCTAACTGTTCACTTGAAAAACTCCAATATTCATCTGTAAATATTCTTTTTTCTTCTTTTGCGTTATCCATTCCGTAGTAGGTTCTAAAATAATTGAAAACCACATTTTTATCTTCAAGTAGTTCGTTACTATGTTCAATAGGAGCTATTAGTTTAGAACAATCAACATATTTTTTGTAGCAATCAAATGATTTTTTAAATTGTTCTTTATTTACAATTTTAAGTAATAAAGTTTCTAAATCACCATCAGTTTCATTATTGGGGAATAAGAATGTTTCAAAATAAATTTTTAATTCTTTTTTTATCCCTTCTAAATATTTTAATCGCAACGCTATACCTCCATTATCCGGGTTTTTTTCAGGATTGTCAGCATCTTGAATAACAAGTATTTTATAATTAAAATCAGTAATTTCTTCAAATCTTATTTTTAAATGCTTCTGAATGGCTGTATAACCGCCTGCAACAACTATTTTAATAAAACTTGTCTTATTTCTCAACTCCTTCTCTTTCTGATTGTCTTTTAATAAATCTAAACTATTGTTTAAATAAATCAAGTAGTCTCTAATAAAAGTTGCATCAGCTTTTCCCTCAACGAATATTAAATATTTTTCCATTACAAATCACCTCCTCTTATTTCAAATTCGTTAGTAAGTTCGTATTCAAATTCGTCATAAGAGCGAGTATATGCTTTTATAGCTCTGTTTGGTAAATCTCTAAGAGTTATGATTCTTGAATTATTTTGATAGGCTTTAAAGTCGTCATCTTTCAAAATATCAGCAAAATATTTAACACATTCTATATTATGTGTTGTTGCAAAAATCTGAACATTATTGTTATGAGCAACAGAGATTATTGTTTTCCAAAAAGTAGAAAAATGAGAATAATGTATTCCGGCATCTATTTCATCTATTAATAGCTTTTTGCCTTTTTGCTGGCTTAATTGAACCAAAATTCTGAAAAGTTTATTTGCACCTTCTCCGTATTGATGTAATGGTGCTGAAACATCAAAATCTTCTTCTTCAATATGTATTTCTCCGTTTTCGGTATCAGCAATTATCCTTTCAATTTTGGGAATAAACACTTTCATTGAGTCAATGAAAGCATTTCGTTCCGTTTTTTTCCTTTCAATATTTTCGAAATACATCAAAGCCAAATCCTTATCAAAACCTTTACCAAAAGGTATTAACGAACTTTTTATTGAATTATCAGGTCTAATTTTCTTTATGATAAGCCGTAGCTCCGCTATTTCAATTGCTGAATTATCTGAAATGAAACTGAGATAATCATCTTTATCTACATTTATTACTTGTTCAAATTTATCTTTTAATTCTTCTCTTTTAGCAGTTCTGATTTTATAATACCAATAATTCCGATTCTCTTCTAATTCAAAGATTAATTCTTTATCGGAAACATCTTTTTTTATAAAATCTTCAATAAAATTAGTAGGTATTACATATTTTTCTTGATTATTATCTAATATTTTGGTGATATTTTTCCTGTTAATATAAGCAAAAGCAAGATTTTCAATATATTTATCTTTTTCAATTGAAAATAGTAACGCTTCCAGCAAAGATGTTTTACCAACATTGTTATCCCCCACAATTAAATTGAATTGTCCGATATTTGATAGGGTTATTTTTTCAAATCTGCGAAAATTGTGGATTGTTATTTTTTTGAATTGTTCAGATGGCTGCCAATTTATAGGTTCAGGCAAGTCTGAAATACTTTTTAATTCTTCAATTTCAAATTCTTTAAAAATAGTTTTTTGAATTTCGGAGAATTGAGCGTATTTTTTATTTAGGATTTCAATATTAGTGTTTAAATTTCTAAACTTCCAAATATTCTTTGCCCACCTTTCAATTATGAAGTTAGCAATTTTAGAATTTAGGACTTCCTCTTTCAATAAATTTTCGTAAAACTCTATTAATTTTCTGTCATTTTCCAATTTCTTTTCAATAATACTACCTGTTTGGATTATTTCCTCACTATGTTTATTTAATATTAAAATAGCCTTAAATACAACCAAATAATAGTCGACAGAACTGATGTCGGAATTTTGTTTATGATAAATATCAATTATTTCATTATATATAGTTTCTCGCTCACTCTGCTTTTTAAATTTAAGCAATGCATCTAACCATAATACTGAACTTTGATAATCTTTTTCTTGTTTAGAAAATTCTACCTGAGCTATATAATATTTTTCGTTATCATCAAAGTAATCTATTTCAGTCCACGCGTCTATGGCTTCTTTATAGTGATTTAACTCAAATCTAATATTCCCTATTTCTTTCCATAAATTTTGTTCATTAGAATTTGCAATAAATTCTAATACTTGAACAAAATCTGATTTTTGCTCTTTTATTTCAATTTTTGTTGAAATCAATATTAATTGATTAATCAATTCATCTCTCCATTTAATATCTTTAATTATTTCTTTTACAATATTTTTATTCTTAAATAAAACATCAATATCCTGTTTCAGCATTTTATCTCCATTCATTAAGCGAGAAATTACAATTCTAATATCTTGTTCTACTGTTTTCGAGTTGTTCCCAATTTGAGAAATCAATTCATTAAAAAATCTACCTTTGAATAAACAATTTGCAGCCTCTTCGTATTTCGGATACTTAAATATTGGTTTTAGATAAAAATCTGCTGCTGCTTTCCAATTCTCTTTTATTTGTTCCGAAAGAGCTAAACATTCATAACCATCTTCCTTGTTCCCTATTTTGAAAAACTGATTTGCAGCAACTTTTAAACGTGCTGGATTTTTATCATATAAACCTTGTTTTTTATCTTTCTCTGCATTTTTTAATGCGTCTTCCTGAGTGCTTGGGATGATGCTTTTAATTGAATCTGTTCCATATTCAATTGTTTTGTGTTTGAAATCATTAAGAATTTTCCATTTCTCAGATGTAATGTTTGATTTATCTACAATTTTCTTCCAAAATAATTCTTCTGATGCTTCATTGTCAATTATTACTAATTCTGTTTGTGCTCTAGTTAGTCCAACATACAATTTATTAAAAAAGAAGCCTCTTTTAAAAAGTTCTTCCTCGTCTGGTTTGTTGCCTGACAGGGTTTCAAAATTATCTAAAAAATACTCTCCAAAACCAAACAAAACAACTTGTTCGTATTCCGCCCCCTTTGCTTCAACTGCCGTTTTTATTTCCACCTTATCAATCAAAGATAAAATGCTGTGTTTTCTAATAAATTCTTCTTTTTCCTGCGCATTTACAGGAATAACAAATATCTTGTATTTCAATTTTTCAATTAAATCTTGCTTTAATTCACTATTTGCATCTATCGTTTTATAGTTTAAGAAGATATTGAAATCTTTATCTATATTTGAATAAGGTCGTTTGGCTACCTGGGGTTTTATTTGTTTTATACCTAGATTTTTCATTCTATGATACTGCACAAAATTAGCTACAGAAACAACAGGTTGAGCAGAACGATAATTGAATGCAGGATTATAAACATTTTCGTTTTTATTATAATTAAAGCCTGCAATTTCTTGTAATTCTTCGAATAACATACTTGTCATCTCATCTTGTCTGAAACCTGTAGGATTTACAGTTTGGTTTGGGTCACCTGCAAAAACAATGGGAACTTGATTGGTTTTGGATAAATCATATTCTAAGTATTTAGAAAGGTGCAGAATAAATCTTAGTTCTACTCTACAAAAATCTTGTGCTTCATCACAAATTAATACAGTGTATTTCTTCGTTATATCAATATTTTTTTTGATATAATTTATTATTTTTAGCTTATCCCAATAACCATCTTCATTTATTAATTTTTCATAAAACTTTAAAACGTTTTCTTCAATTCCTTTAAATTTATTTCTAGGAATTATTTGCGATTTATTTGGAATTATATCGTTATATGTTTCACTTGTTATTTTTTTGCTGGAATCATATCCATATATGTATGTTATAATCGTAAACCAAGATTCTTCTGCTGAATATTTGTCAACAATACGTTTTGGGATATTTGAATTCTCGTATAATTGCTTAAATCTTGAAAAATCCAAATATTTACTTTCTTTAAAGAGATGCTTATCGCTTTCAGGTAGCATTTCTAATAAATACCTTTTAAAAGAATTAAAATAATTTTTGCTTTGATTTTTTTGAGCAACAGTCAAACCGCTAAATTCTGGATTATTTGCAAGTAGGTCGAAAACAGAGTTTTTGGTAAGTTCTAACAATGTTTCATTCTCGGTAAGAAATATGATATCTCCTTGTATTTCATCTGAACATTTATAGTAATATGAATTAGCAAACAAATAATAAAGCATAGTAGATTTACCACTGCCGGCTTGTCCATTTATATAATAAGGAAACTTAAACGTTTTGAAAAACTTAATCTGCTCACGTGTTAAAGACAGATTGCTCATTTCCGTGCTTTTCTGAATAGCAAACCATAATTCATCTTTTGTTATTGTCCACTTTGGATAAGAGCGAAAAGCTTTTCTGCTTATACTTTCAATATTATTCTCAAATTCAATATCATTTGAAATTATATTTTTAATTGCTGTTTTCCAATAGTCTGCTTGTTTTTCAAGATGTGCTCCATTGTATAGTAAAAATATGGTTTTATTTGAATTTATATTTATTTTACTATAAAGTATTCCAATATTATGATTAGTATATTTTTCCACTTTTATTTTTGATTGTTCTTTTATTATTTCAACATTTTCAGTTTTTTCATTTACAATTTCTTCAAGAACAAGTCTAAAAGTATTTACATACTTATCATTCATTCCTTCGGTTAAAGAACTATTCAATGCATACCTAACCCAAGATTCTGTTTCAAATATTTCGTTATTTAATTTTAATTCGAAATTGTCTAACCAAGATGTTAGCTCAAATGGTGGCTTCTCTCTGACCTCATTCTTATTATTATTTGTTTTTTTGTAACCTTCAATAAAATTATCAATTTCTTCTACTGGTATAGGATTGTTAATTATCCATTCCCCATTTTTCAATTGAGGAAATATTTTATGTCCATATACATAGTCAAAGTTTTTATTTAGAATAATATCTCTCACAAAAAATACCTTGACTTCATTACTATCAATAGTTACCTTTCTTTCCTCAATTATTGTTCTTGTTTTAGGTTTTGATGTTTTTAGAACATATATACTTCCTTTAAAACGAGATATACTACCGATATTTTTTAAATCAGCTCTATTTTTGTTTTCAGAAATCTTTTTGTATATGCTATCTTCAAAATCTTTTCCTTTTATATTTCTTTTGAAGTTTTCGCAAAAATGGAATCTTATCATATTTTTAATTTTTTATCAAAGGTATTATTTTTTAGTTAGCCATATCAGGTCGCTAAACGAAGTTCCATTGCGAGAACGATTTTTTTGAAAACAAAAATATGAAATATTTTTGATATTTGCTTTCAAAAAAAATAAAGTTCGGAGCAATGGTACCAAATTGCGTTTAGC
>Ga0114934_10001850_pt1 | contig 13689 bp, 10 predicted proteins | sample 4SBtaG_2_FD_99695 | JGI IMG/M metagenome (GOLD analysis project Ga0114934, IMG submission 99695) | Deep subsurface microbial communities from Kolumbo volcano to uncover new lineages of life (NeLLi) - 4SBTROV10_white metaG | ecosystem: Environmental > Aquatic > Marine > Volcanic ... | reverse complement strand
GTATTGACGGGTATATCAGCCGATAAGCAGCCATCTGCGTTGTTGCACTCGCTTGACACGTGCGACTAGTCCTGCGCTCGTGCGCCTAGCAGCTGACCACTTCTCGACATAACCTACCCCCCCAACACAACTGTGATGGTGTACTAGTGCACAATCGACACGGGGATGGTCTGGGACTACTAAAACCTGATCCACAGGTAATCAGCCGTAAGCTTTTCGCCCAAAGCAATCCCAACCAGAACAATGTGATCAGGGTTACGGTGTAGCCAACAAACCAGAAACTGCGCAATGTATTTGATCCCTTGGGCAAGAGACCGGGGAGAATATTATTCTTTAGATTGAGACTATAGGGGTCAGTTGCTATAGGGGTCAGGTCTTTCTATATTGCGCACCTTTTTTTCTCCTCACAAATTGTTAGACTGTTTCTCTGGAATAGAACCACTGAAAAAACTTGATACAACTCACTCTATTGTTAAAATCAAACTCTGTTAGAATCAAACCTCGGTCAAAGTCTCATCCGAACAATTACAACATTACCCTAAACCCTGTGGAGCAAATACAGTGCGCTTACTTCATACCATGATCCGTGTTGGAAACCTGCAAAATTCAAAACAGTTTTATTCTAAAATTCTGGGTATGCAAGTATTGCGTGAAAAAGACTACCCTGAGGGCCGATTCACTCTGGCATTCATGGGTTATGGAGATGAAGAAAACAATACGGTGATAGAACTCACCCACAATTGGGATACAAGTGAGTACGAACACGGTAATGCATTTGGGCATTTAGCCATACAAGTCGATGACGTATACCAGGCAGTTGATCGAATTCGTGACCAGGGATGCGCAATATTAAGGGAAGCCGGGCCAATGAAACATGGAACTACGGTAATCGCATTTGTTGAGGATCCGGATGGCTATAAAATAGAATTATTGGCAAAATAAACGGCCCCGAGCGCCATTCAGAAAGCAGCCCGATAACAACTCTGAATCAGCCACCACCCCGATGAAAACTGCGATCAAATTTGCGTATAAATTGCTCGATTTGAGAATTTGTGTGGTCAGTAAACTGCAACTGTAGTTGCATCATTGGCAAACTTAAACTTCCTAAACATCGATCCTTCATTACAACATATTCGATTTCAAGCGTTCGTCCCATTTCGTTTAGGATGATTCGATCATGATCAATACTGTAGTCTGTATCTGCGAATGCCAGTGACATTATTCGAAACAAATCATTTCGACTGATTGCCATTTCTCTGCTGATTGTTTTTGGATTAGCCAATATCCATCCTATATACCGCTATTTAAATTCGCTAAAATCATGGATTCCTAGCAAATGACCCCGCCCGATGTATCAAAGCCAAATATACTAAATAAATACGCTTTACTTTACTAACCTTTAGGTTAAAAATACGTTTCATCCTGGACAAGCCAATGAATATGACAAACCCACTTCTAGAAAAATCCACCCTACCGCAATTTTCTAAAATTCAACCAAATCATGTCGAAACAGCGATTACTCAGTTGCTCGCTAAAAACATCGCATCAATCACAGACCTGTTATCACAAAGCCAGCCATTTACCTGGGATAACCTGGTTGAACCGATTGAAGCCCTGGACGACCGATTGAACAAAGCGTGGTCACCTGTCAGCCATATGAATTCAGTGGTAGACAGTGACGAACTGCGACTGGCATACAACGCCTGTCTACCTAAATTAAGCAAGTATTCCACCCAAATCGGCCAAAATGTTGACCTCTATAATGCTTACCTCAGTGTCGCCGACAACGAAACATTTGCATCGCTGGATACCGCTCAAAAAAAAATCATAAGCAATGCACTCCGGGATTTTAAGCTTTCCGGCGTAGCATTAGACGCAGAACAAAAACAGCGTTATAAGGATATCGCCCAACAACTTTCAAAGCTATCCAGTCAATTTGCAGAGAATGTGCTCGACGCAACCCAGGCATGGAGTAAACACATTACCCAGGAAGCCGAACTTGCAGGCCTACCCGAAACGGCTCTTTCACTGGCCCAACAAACCGCACAAGCCAAGCAACTCGAGGGCTGGTTATTGAACCTGGAGTTCCCATCCTATATGGCGGTTATGACATTCGCTGATAATGCCGAGTTAAGACGCGAAGTCTATGAAGCCTTTGCAACCCGCGCTTCTGAATGCGGACCACACGCCGGACAATGGGATAATTCCCAGAACATGGAGGAAATCTTAGCTCTACGCCATGAAAAATCGGAAATCCTCGGATTTAAAAATTACGCGGAATTATCACTGGCAACGAAAATGGCCGAATCGCCGCAACAAGTTATAGAATTTCTTGAAAATCTTGCCGAACAATCGCTGTCGGTTGCACGTAAAGACCTGGAAGAATTAAAAACCTTCGCAAAAAAAGAATACTCCATCGATAATTTGCAAACCTGGGATATCCCTTATTATTCGGAAAAAATGCGACAACATTCATACGCACTTTCACAGGAAGAAGTGAAAGCCTATTTTCCTGCTACTCGTGTCATCCCGGGGCTATTCGCAGTGGTAAACAAGCTTTACGGCCTGCAAATTAGCGAGAAATCCGCCATTGATTGCTGGCACCCTGACGTACATTTTTATGAAATCCGCGACAGAAACGATCAAATTCGTGGCAGTTTTTACCTCGACCTTTACGCACGTCCGAAAAAACGAGGCGGTGCCTGGATGGATGAGTGCGTGACCCGAAAATATGATCAGAAAAATACCCAAAATCCGGTTGCCTATCTAGTCTGTAACTTCACACCGGCAATCGGCAATGATCCATCATTATTAACTCATGACGAAGTTAACACGCTGTTTCACGAGTTCGGCCATGGGCTACATCATATGTTAACCCAGGTCGACCATTTAGGTGTCGCCGGTATCCACGGCGTGGAATGGGATGCAGTCGAATTACCCAGCCAGTTTATGGAAAACTGGTGTTGGGAACGAGAGGTCATCGACCTGATATCCGGTCATTACCAAAGCGGTGCGAAACTGCCTGAAGAATTATTCCAAAAGATGCACGCTGCGAAAAATTTTCAATCCGGCATGCAAATGGTTCGACAGCTGGAATTTTCCTTATTCGATTTTCTAATCCACCAGCGATACAACCCAGATAATGGTGCCTGTATTAAGCAAACTCTGGATGAAGTAAGGCAACAGGTTGCGGTGGTCATACCGCCTCAATTCAATCGCTTTCCTAATAGCTTTTCACACATATTCGCCGGTGGTTACGGCGCGGGCTATTACAGCTATAAATGGGCTGAAGTCCTTTCAGCCGATGCCTTTTCATTATTCGAGGAACAAGGAATATTCGATACCGATACAGGAAACGCTTTTCTTCATAATATTCTCGAAAAAGGCGGCAGCCAGGATGCAATGGAATTATTTGTTGCGTTTCGCGGTCGCAAACCTAAAATCGAGGCATTATTGCGACACAGCGGAATCGCTGCATGAAATACAAGGATCTTCGGGATTTTATCGCGAAGCTGGAAACAATCGGGGAACTAAAACGAACTCAGATCCCTGTAGACCCCTACCTTCAAGTCACCGAGATTTGTGACCGGACTCTGCGTAAACAGGGCCCTGCCCTATTGTTTGAAAATCCAAAAGGTTCCTCTATTCCCCTGTTAGCAAACCTGTTTGGCACGCCTCACCGGGTTGCCATGGGAATGGGGGAAGACTCCGTAAGCGCGCTGCGGGAAATTGGGAAATTGCTGGCTTTCCTGAAAGAGCCGGATCCACCTAAAGGTATGAAAGACGCGTGGTCTAAACTGCCCATATTCAAACAAGTACTGAATATGGCACCCAAAAGCGTTAATCGAGCGGCCTGCCAGGAATGTGTTTTGTCCGGTTCAGATATTGACCTGGGACACTACCCCATTCAAACCTGCTGGCCCAAAGATGTCGGACCTTTGATTACCTGGTCACTCGTGGTCACCAAAGGACCCAACAAACCGCGCCAGAATATGGGGATTTATCGCCTGCAGGTTATCGAAAAAAACAAAGTCATCATGCGCTGGCTTGCGCATCGGGGTGGCGCGCTGGATTTTCGTGATTGGCAACTTGCTCACCCAGGAGAACCCTTTCCAATTGCTGTTGCATTGGGAGCTGACCCGGCCACGATTCTGGGTGCGGTCACACCGGTTCCGGATGCACTTTCCGAATACGCTTTTGCGGGCTTACTTCGTGGCAGTAAAACCGAAGTGGTCGATTGCCAGACTGTAGATCTTCAAGTACCGGCCAGTGCAGAAATCGTTCTGGAAGGTTTTCTTTATCCTGATGACACCGCACCAGAAGGCCCATTTGGTGATCATACAGGGTATTACAACGAAGTCGAAGAATTTCCAGTTTTTACAATAGAACGCATTACGCAAAGAAACGACCCGATTTATCATAGCACTTATACTGGCCGTCCACCGGATGAACCCGCTATTTTAGGAGTCGCGCTCAACGAAGTTTTTATTCCGATATTGCAGAAGCAATTCCCGGAAATCACTGATTTCTACCTACCTCCTGAAGGCTGCTCCTATAGGCTGGCAATTATCAGTATCAAAAAGGAGTACCCAGGGCACGCAAAACGAGTCATGTTTGGAATCTGGTCTTTTTTGCGCCAGTTCATGTATACCAAATTTGTAATCGTTACCGATGATGACGTCAATGTTCGGGACTGGAAAGATGTGATCTGGGCAATGACCACCCGCATGGATCCAGTGCGCGACGCCACAACTATCGAAAACACGCCGATCGATTACCTGGATTTTGCCTCGCCTGTATCGGGTTTAGGATCTAAAATAGGTTTTGATGCAACCAATAAATGGCCCGGTGAAACCCAACGGGAATGGGGTACACCTATTCATATGTCTGATTCCGTCAAGCAGTCTGTAGACGAACTATGGGATTCTCTGGAATTAAACCTTTAAATCTGGTACCGACTTGCCCCCTAATCGAAACAGCCCTCTATGGGGGATCTGTGGAGGAAGTGTATGCGGCAGGGAAGCCGCATCCAAGCCTACATGGATGTATTTACGGCGTCTTCCGGAACAGATCACCGATAGAGGGACGAGCAGTTACTAAATCTGAATCTTAATATCGAATCGACAAAAATCCTATAACAACCAGGACGCCTATCATTAATACACTACGGATCTATATCGCTCTTATGCCTAAATTGCGATGGAATATTTGTCTAATCTTCTTTCTCTATACCGGCCTGATCGACGCTGGGCCACGCCTGGCCACTGCAAAGTCAGCCACACAAAATGCAACACTCACCGGCTACACCCGAGCGAGAACCATACTTGACCTGTCCGCTGAAACCGAGGGTAAAGTCGAGACCGTATTTGCTGATATCGGTGAACATATTGCTGACAATGGCCAATTTGCCTGCCTGGATAAGACTTTTATATCGCTGGATATTGAAGCCAATGCAACCGAAATCTCCCGCACTAATATTGATATTGATTATTTTTCAAAACAGGTCACAAGATACAAAAAGTTATTAAGCAATCACAGCTCATCCCAGCTTCAATTGGATGATTTTGAGCGCAGCCAGGCAACAGCCAGGCAACAATTGCGAACACTAAAAATCCGCTCCCGTGAATTAGCCGAAAGAAAGCGCCGCTATTGTATCGCGGCACCTGCAAACTGGACGGTTATTAAGCGCTACATTGAGCCTGGCGAATGGCTAAAAGCAGGGGATCGTGTCGCCCAAATCGGAAACTTTTCCCGTCTATTAGTACCCTTTGCACTTTCCATGTCCGAATACGAAAGCTTGATGAAACACGCACAAGACATTAGGCTCACCTTGCCTGACCTACAGAAATCAGTCCCGGCCATTATCGAAAGAGTCTCACCCGCTTTCGACGAACAATCACGAAAAATTGTGCTGGATCTTGAAATTCAGGATCTTATGAAGCAAGGCCGGGGTGGTATTCGCGCAGACTTATCGATACAGATCCCCAACCAGGCAAATGCGGTATTGTTACCTGAATCTGCGGTGATTGAACGATATGAGCAATATTGGCTTGAAAGGCCAAACGGCGAGCAAATTTCGGTTGTCTACCTTGGACGAATTAAACGCGAAGGCCAACAAAGCTTTATTCGACTGTCTGGCACCGCTATAAAACCTGGAGACCAGTTTATTGTGCATACTTCTACAGATGCTAGCGATAAATAAATAGAGCTTTTTTTATAAATGAAGCATCAGACCAATAGCCAACAGCCAAAATCACAATGCAGTCAATCATAAGGTTTTCACTGCGACAAAAGGTATTTTTCAATCTGATATTCGTGGTTTTGATCGTCGCTGGCAGCTATGCCACGCTGCAGATACCTACCGACCGGTATCCCAGCGTTAATTTTGGTGAAGTGGTAATAAGCACTTATTTTCCCGGTGCCTCCCCTACCGAAGTTGAAACCCTGGTAACCCGTAAGATCGAAGAAGCACTGGAATCCGTCGATAACATCGACTGGATAAAGGCCACCTCGTTCCGCGAGCGTTCCAGAATTCAACTGAAATTTGTCGATAACACGGATTATACCGGCGGATACAACGAAGTACGTCTAAAGATACTGAACCATCTTGATGAACTTCCCAAGGAAGCGGACCCTCCGGAAATGCTTAACATCACAACTGAAGATTTTCTACCGGTAGTTGTAGTCAATCTGGCGGGAAAACATGAAAACCGTTTATTGACATTGATCGCCGAAGAACTCAAACCACATTTGCGGCAAATCACCGATGTTCAGGAAATCAAACTGCTGGGTGAATATGAACGCGAATTTCACATCTTTCTGGATCCCGCAAAACTGAATGCTTTTGGAGTCAGTTTCGACGAGGTTGCCAAGGCGCTTCAGGTAACCAACATCTCATTGCCCGCTGGAGATTTCCAGAATAATTCCGGTGAATTTACAGTAAAAGTGGATGAAAAATTTCGCACCCGGGATCAAGTCCTGTCAACCATCATTCGAACCGATTCAGATGGCAGCTTCGTACGGGTTGCTAATGTGGCCAGCCGGGTTGGCCTTGGATACCAGGATCCGCAAGTCATCTCCTCAGTTAACGGCGTCAACTCTATTTCATTGCAGGTACTCAAGTCCCCTTCAGGTAATGCGCTGAGTATTAAATCTGCGGTCGAAGAGGTCATTGAAAAATTTCGTTCAGTAGCAGAACGGCACAATATCCAAATCGTACTGACTCAGGATTCAACCATCTATATCCGTGATGGCTTAAGGACACTGGGACTCAATCTGCTGTTTGGGATTATTCTGGTCTCTCTGATTATCTGGTGTTTCATGGGTATTCGAAATTCCGGACTGATTACCATAGGAATACCGTTTTCCTTCATGCTCACAATGCTTCTCATGTACCTGACTGATCGAAGCATAAACGAGCTGACACTGTTCTCATTTGTCCTGGTTACCGGAATCATTGTAGACGATGCCATCGTCGTCACCGAGAACATCTATCGTCATATTGAAAATAAAGTACCGCTGCAGGAAGCCATAATCGTCGGCACCTCAGAAGTCGCAATGCCCGTCATTTCGGCGACTTTAACCACTATCGCCGCATTTATGCCAATGTTAATGATGACAGGCGTTACGGGTGAATTTTTTCAACAAATCCCGACTACAGTTTCTTTTGCAATTCTCGCTTCCTTAATCGAATGCATACTCATCCTGCCGATTCATTACCTGGATTTCGGACCCCGCTCTACGATCAAAACACGTACAAACAGCGAGGAAGGAAAACTATTAAAACTGTTACGTAAAATCACTCTCCAAGGCCTGGCAACTACACTGAAATATCGCTTTTTCAGTCTGGCAGCCGTATTTATTGCTTTCATCGCGGCCCTGGCGATTTTGATCATCTCCATTAGCGGTAAGGCACCCTTAGTACAAATCAAGTTCTTTCCCGACGACTATACGATGTACTATGTCGATGTGGAAGGACAAAGCACAACCACCATCGAAGCGGTCGATCAGCGGGTCAAGGCTATATCGAAATACCTGCTTGCTGATGGCCCTGGTAGTGCCGGCGCGGTATCGGGTATCGCTGGATTTTATTATAACGAGGATTACGAACAGATTTTTGGCACCTATTACGGTACAGTTATGGTTGCTTTACCTGCGAAAAGCAAGCGCAGTTTCGATTCTCCACACAATCACCTGGAATCCGTTACGACCCGTTTGAAACAGCGCTTTGAAACCGATGGTTTCAAGTTACGCGTTCACCCTCAGAAAGATGGCCCACCCCAGGGAAAAGATCTTAACGTCAGAGTACAGGGAACCAATATCGACGCAGTTTCAGGTCTCGCCGAAGAGTTATTAACCTTTATTCAGAACAATCAACAGATCGCACCTTATCTAATCGACCTTAAAGATAACAGAGGACAAGAAAAACGTGTCATCCAATTCCATATTCGGCATGAAAAAGCGCAAGAATATGGCTTAACTTCAAGTCAGGTCGCGAAACTTGCAGCAAGTGTTCTGGATGGACGATATATCGGTGAATACCGACTCGCCGACGAAGAAATTGATCTCAAATTATTTATCGATCCGAAGTCAATTGAAAACCCGGAGGACGCCCTCTATATCCCTCTTCAGGAACATGCATCGGGACCGTTGCGCCTCGACGACCTGACCTACATTAAGACCTATATGCAACCGGGGGAGTTATTCCGCTACCAGTACCAGCGTGCGATCAGCATCCAGGCCAACCTCAAGCCATCGGCACCCACATCAATGCCGGTAATTATCGATACAATTCAAAAACACTACGAATCCATACGTCAACAGTTTCCAGGGGCTGGCGTAATCTATGCTGGAGAGCATGAAGACACCCAACGCTCTTATACTTCATTAGCCTATGCATTTATTCTTGCAATCATGCTGATATATGTGATTCTGGCCAGCCAGTTTCAATCCTATATTCAACCACTGATCATACTAAGCTCGATCATCTTCGCGTTGATCGGGGTTATTTTCGGCAAGTTTTTTAGCCAGTCGATATTCACGCTGAATAGTTTTATTGCTGTCATTGGTGTTGCCGGTGTCGTCATCAACGATGCATTGGTATTGATCGATTTCATTAATAAAAACTATCGGGCAGGAATGAACCGACAGGAAGCAATACTGGCCGGCATAAATATTCGCCTGCGGCCGATCGTGCTGACCACGCTGACGACCTCGCTGGGTCTTTTACCCATGGCTATAGGCTTCCCCAGCTATTCCATCGTCTGGGGCAGCATGGCATCCACGTTCGTCGCCGGTTTAGCCACAGCAACAACGCTGACGCTGTTGATTGTGCCGGTATTATGGGATCTTAGCCAGGGTTTTCAGGAAAAACGCCAACGGTCGGGCAGTTGAAACCGGGGCCAAATTCTAAAAAACCGCCGAATCAAGCCGCGTCATAGATCGTCACAATTAATCGTTTGCCCAACGCTAGCGAACATGGGGTCCGAACATGGCTAAATGGTGCCCCCTATACACTTTACTATACATGTGGATAAGCAAATGGAAAACAAAAGACCCGTTTCCCACAAGCTTACCCACACTAATCCACCCTTCGACCACATTCCGCCGCAGCGACAATTTTTATGGCCGGCTATTTTACTTTTACATCAGGAAGACTATTATTGCCGGGTAATCTATATTATGGATGGATATTAATGTCCCATCGAAGGGTATCACCGCAGCGATTATATTTATTAACAATCTGCGTCGCATTGTTATTAATTTCCGTAATGAGTTTTCTGTTCTACCTCGGTAACAAGCTGTCTTCCCAACACGCACCTCTCGTTAATGCCGCAATGCAAATCAAAGTGGAGGCAACCACCGGACACTTATGGTTTGAAGAAATCATGGCTGGCGACACCACAGAGTCAATCGACGGTGTCTGGGAAAACATTGAGCGAGCAGATTGGTACGCAAAGGTCATGCTGATTGGTGGTGCATATGATCTGGTAACCTATTATCCTCTGACAGATCCTCAAATGAGGACTTCGATTATATCTGTACGAAAAGCATTAGCCAGATTCAAAACAATTGCAGAAAAACGCTACACTCATTTTTCTGATTCGATACCCGGTTCACGAATCGACCAGCAATTCGATACCCTATTCCATAATTTTATTCGAGAAGCCGACCGCGTTGAATCAATGATTCATCAGCAAATTTCAAAAGAATTAACACAATACAGATTGTTAGGCGCATTTTTAGTTATTGTGTCTGCGGTTACCTCACTCATTCTGAGCAATTTTTTATACAAAAGAGAAGTTAATCGGGAAGAACTTCTGGATTCTCTGACACAAGCCAACCAGTCCATTGAACAAAAAAACAAAGAATTGGATTACCTCGCCCATTTTGACCATTTAACCGGATTACCGAACCGTGTCCTATTTCTTGATCGCCTCGAGCAAACCATTTCTCACTCGAAACGTAAACAATCCGCATTTGCACTGCTGTTTATAGATCTTGACCACTTTAAAGCTGTTAATGATCGGTATGGCCATCAACAGGGCGATAAACTGTTGCAGCAAACATCAAAACGCATCGCTAATTGTCTTCGTGATGATGACTCTTTAGTCCGTATCAGCGGCGATGAATTTATCGTAATCTTGTCTGATATTCGTGATGTCGATTCTGCGGTTGACGCATCGAATACCGTTGCATCAAAAATTATAGAAATAATGCAGCAACCCTTCGATCTGGATGGTCCCATCGCGCATGTTAGCGCCAGTATCGGCGTTGCGATCTACCCGGCGGACAGCGTTGATCCTGAAGAGTTAACCCAACATGCTGACAACGCGATGTATCACGCAAAGTCATTGGGTAAAAATAATTGTCAATTTTTCTCTGACAAACTCAACAAAAAGGCCATGCAGAAACTTGAAACTGAGTATGATTTACGAGACGCAATCAAGAGCGACCAATTTGAACTGCATTATCACCCAAAATGGGAACTCCGTTCCGGACGCATCTGCGGACTGGAAGTTCTGGTTCGCTGGCAACATCCTAAGTACGGGATTATCTATCCGGAGCAATTTATATCCGTCGCGGAATCATGCGGGTTAATTCAGCAACTCGATACATTAATTATGTCCAAGGCCTTAAACCAGTATAGGCAATGGGAGCAAAGAGGCATTCGATTTGGCAGACTCGCAGTTAACGTCTCACCCATTTGTTTTCGACAACCCAATTTTCTTTCTTCGATCATGCAATTACTTGCCGATACGAATGTACACGGTGAAAATATTGAGCTTGAGATCACTGAGTCCATTTTGGTAGAAAACTTCAAAAAAGCACAAAATACACTTTTTAAACTGAACGCACTCGGTATTCATGTTGCGATAGACGACTTCGGTACCGGCTATTCATCGATGGCCTATTTAAAAGATCTTCCAATACAAACACTAAAAATCGACCGCAGTTTTGTATCTGACATCGGTAAGAATAATGTCTCCGCGGTCATCCTGAAAAATATGATTACTCTGGGCAATGATCTTGGTCTGAGTGTTGTTGCAGAAGGTATTGAGACTCAGAAACAGGCATTGCTCCTGAGCAACCTTTGTTGTGGTATCGGGCAGGGTTATTTACTCACAAAACCCCTGCCCGCAAATAAATTAGAATCGTTTCTGATCGAAAAAGAATTAAACGATCGCTGACCGCCACGGAGAGATAATTGGACTCCCCTCACCCCTAACGGGTGAGTAGGTAAAAAATACCCGTTCAATTAGCCAACCAAATGGGAGTTCAAAAATGCAGTTCTTCGACTTATTCTGTGACGTTCATGGTGGATATTGGGTGCAGTTTGCTCAGCTCAGAATCCAGGCAAGTCGCCTGCCCATCATCATCCCCTCACGACGCAAACCCTCCCACAACGTCGGGGTTTTGCAAGGACTACTCGGACGTTCGTCCTGGGTTCCTCCTTGCAAAACCCCGACTTATGTAGTCTGGAAGCGACGCGAGGCGACGATGACGGGCAAGTCAGATATCCTAACCGATCCACACATAATTTAGAGGGCCAGAAAATGAACCCTACGATCGTAGGTGTCGACTTAGCCAAAAAGGTGATCCAAATATGCGTTGTCAAGGCAAACAAGATCGTGAGCAATGACGAGATATCATCCGCGCATTTTATATCCTGGCTCGCCCAGGCTAAACCCGCAGTCATCGTGTTCGAGGCCTGTGCGACGTCCAACTACTGGAAGCAAGTGGCGAAGGATCAGGGCCATGATGCTCGTATTATTTCAACCCAGCTTGTTTCGCAAATAAGGCAAAATCAAAAAACCGATAAAAATGATGCACTGGCTATCGTACAGGCGACGAACATGGGGTCAGTTCTCTTATTATTGCATTCAGCAAAATAGGATCTAAACTCTAATTATGGCCAGACCACTACGAATAGAATTTCCCGGCGCGTTATATCACATCACGTCAAGAGGTGATCGTCGAGAGGCAATTTATGAAAATGATGAGGATCGTGAATTGTTTCTTAAGGTACTGGCAGAGACTGTGGAACGCTACAACTGGATTTGCCATGCCTATTGCCTGATGACGAATCATTACCACCTAGTCATAGAAACGGTTGAGGGAAATATTTCGCAGGGTATGCGACACTTAAATGGGGTCTATACCCAGGCATCGAACCGCCGTCATCATCGCAACGGACACCTGTTCCAAGGACGTTTCAAAGGGATTTTAGTTGATAAGGACACCTATCTTCATGAACTCAGCCGGTATGTTGTACTCAATCCAGTCCGGGCCGAAATGGTTAAAACCCCGGAAGAGTGGCATTGGAGCAATTACAAGGCGATGATGGGTGAGACCTCGGTTCCCAAATGGTTGGCAATAGAAGGCTTATTGAGTCAATTTGACGACTGTTTGGACGAGGCACGCCGCCAATATAGGCTTTTTGTACTCGCCGGAGTGGGACAGGGAATATGGGGTGAACTACGGCATCAAATCTATCTGGGCGATGAGAAATTCGTGGAGCGGATGCAGGCCAAATCCAAAGTTGAGGGCGATCAAATGACCATCCCAAGGTTACAGCGTCGGCCGCCGCCGTTGCCCCTGGAAGTGATCTCCAAGACCCAAGAAAATAGAAATACTGCAATTATTGCCGCTTACGCAACCGGCGCTTACAGTTACCGAGAAATCGCCGATCATTTCGGGGTGCATTTATCAACAGTGGGGCGGATTGTGAGAGCAGGAATGAAATAATTAGAGAACTGACCCCTATAGTGTACTTACAGTTACCGAGAAATCGCCGATCATTTCCGGGTGCATTTATCAACAGTGGGGCGGATTGTGAGAGCAGGAATGAAATAATTAGAGAACTGACCCCTATAGTGTATAGAAATTTGACCAGACCTCTGGTCGTACGATTTTCAGATTCGTAATCTTCGAAAAATCCGGCGCGTTGAATATAAGCCGGTAATTTCCCGCGGTCCTCGTTATTCCGGTTTCTAAGGCCTATCAAAAAAGAAGGCTTTTATGCGAGTAATGATTCCGGGCCGTGGTTCGATTTTTTCAACATATAGCCGTTGATTTAGTGGGATGCGTTTCAGGCGCTCGTCTAGTGTTTGCGTTTTTAGCTGCAGTTTCTCGGCTAGTTGCAATAGAGCTTCCGTGTGGTCGTTCTCATCGGTTGAGGAAATCTCG
>Ga0114934_10001849_pt1 | contig 13692 bp, 15 predicted proteins | sample 4SBtaG_2_FD_99695 | JGI IMG/M metagenome (GOLD analysis project Ga0114934, IMG submission 99695) | Deep subsurface microbial communities from Kolumbo volcano to uncover new lineages of life (NeLLi) - 4SBTROV10_white metaG | ecosystem: Environmental > Aquatic > Marine > Volcanic ... | reverse complement strand
TTTAGTATATTGTCAGGGTAGAAACTACCCAGTGAGTCTGGTTATATATCATTCATCAGTAATGAATTCCCAGAAATCCTCTTCTATAATCAGGTTGTCTGATTTAGGAGAGGTTGTTTAATTCAATTGAGAAATCAATAAATACATAATTAATTATATGTATTTATTTTTTATTCAACTTCTGCATCAATAACATCATCATCCTGTTTTTTTTCAGTTTGAGGTTTAGGTTGAGTTTGTTGTAACATTTTTAATGCATTATTTAATTCATCAACTTTATTTTGAATATCTGATTTTGTAGAATTATCATCTTTAACAATAGTTTCTAATTCATCAACAACTTTTTTAACTTGAGATTTTGTATTTTCATCAAATTCTTGCTCAGTTAATGTTTTATTAACCTGTGAAACCATTGAATCAGCTTGATTTCTTAAATCAACAAATTCTTTTCTTTCAAGATCAGCAGATTTATTTGCTTCAGCATCATTTACCATTTTATTTATCTCTTCTTCAGATAATCCAGATGAACCTGTAATTGTAATTGATTGTGATTTACCTGTTGCTTTATCAACAGATGACACATTCAAGATACCATTAGCATCAACATCTAATGTAACTTCAATTTGAGGTACTCCTCTTGGAGCAGGTGTAATTCCACTTAATTGAAAATTACCTAAAAGTTTATTATCTTTCATAAATTCTCTTTCACCTTGTCCAATGACAATGTCAACAGCGGGTTGATTGTCTTCAGCTGTAGAAAATATTTGAGATTTTTTTACAGGAATTGTAGTCCCTTTTTCAATAATCTTAGTCATAACACCACCCATAGTTTCAATACCTAATGATAAAGGAGTTACATCTAAAAGTAATACATCTTTAACATCACCTTTTAATATAGCGCCTTGAATAGAAGCACCTTCAGCAACACATTCATCAGGATTCAAACTATTATTCAATTTCTTACCATTAAATTTTTCTTGTAATTTTTTCTTAATCAAAGGTATTCTAGTTGAACCACCAACCATAATGATTTCATCAATATCATTAACAGTAAAATCACTTTCTTTTAAAATATCATCAACATAAGACATAGTCTTATCAACAATTTCCTCTATCATACCTTCAAATTTAGCTCTTGTAATTTTAGTAACTAAATGTTGAGGACCGGTTTCTGTCATAGTTATAAAAGGTAAATTAATTTCAGTTTCTTCTGTTGAAGATAATTCTTTTTTTGCATTTTCAGCAGAATCTTTTAATCTTTGAAGGGCCATTTTATCATTTTTTAAATCAATATTATGAGAAGATTTAAAATCATTTGATAAATAATCAATTAAAACATTATCAAAATCATCACCACCTAAAAATGGATCTCCAAGAGTATTTTCAACTTCAAATGTTCCATCATCAACATCTAGAATAGTAGTATCAAATGTACCACCACCCATATCAAAAACAAATAATTTTTCTTCATTTTTTGATTCAAGTCCATAAGCTAATGATGCAGAAGTAGGTTCATTTATGATTCTTAAAACATTTAAACCAGCAATAGTTCCAGCATCTTTTGTTGCTTTTCTTTGACTATCATTAAAATAAGCAGGTACTGTAATTACAGCATCAGTTACTGTTTGACCTAAAAAAGCTTCAGCATCATTTTTCAGTTTAATTAATATTTTAGAAGAGATTTCTTCTGGAGTATAAATTTTACCACCAACATCAACAGCGGCTTTACCATCTTTATCAACAATATTGTACGTTACTTTATCATGAGCAATTTTAGCATTTTCTTCATTAAACATTAATCCCATAATTCTTTTAATAGATGTAATAGTTTTTTCAGGATTTGTGACAGCTTGTCTTTTTGCTGAATCTCCAATCAGTACTTCACCTTTATCAGTGAATGCGACTACAGAAGGAGTTGTATTTTTTCCCTCAGCATTAGGGATGATTTTTGCTTCTCCATTTTCATATACAGAAACAGCAGAGTTTGTTGTTCCTAAATCAATTCCAATAACTTTATTCATATTTAATTCCTTCAGAGATATATTCTCTTTTATTTAAGATACAGAAATTATAGAATATTTATTAAAATAGTTTTGTCATTTAGGTGACATTAATAATATTTTATGTAAACTAAATTACCAGAGTCCCAAATTCTCCTATAATTAGAATTATAAATATTTTCATAAGAAGATAAATTAGTATCATAAAAATCCAATTTTTCTTTTAATTTATGTTTTTGAAAAGTAATTCTACTTTCTAATTCATTTTTATTTTTAAAATAAAAGAAATTTGGAGTTGATTTTTTAATTAAAGAAAAACCAAGTTTTTCATATACATTATTTTTAGAATATGTCCATCTTCTATTACCATAAGATATTAAAGATTTAGGATTGAATTTATTTTCAAAAAACTTCAATAGTTTACTAGCACCACCAACTATAATATGATTTTTTAGACTTGCAAATCTAATTAATTCATATTCATAATTATTATTATATCTTGGTTTACTGAAGGTCATAACAGAAAGTAATTGATTTGTTTCTTTTTCAAATAATCCTATTTTTACAGATGCTGCTTTTTTACCCTGAAGATGATTTTTTATTAGAAATTCATTTAATGTTTTTATCTCTTGTTTTTTTGTAATTAATTTAACATAAGTTTTTCTTGCATATATTCTGATTTGATTTTCTTTTAATTTTGAACTAATCATAGAAATCCATATATTTTTTTTAATAGGATCTATCCATTCATTTTCAAAAATATGAAATAATTGAATACCATTATCTTCACATAAATTAGTTTTCATTAAATGTTTTTGATAATTTTTATATTTAGTATTATTTATAGGAATGTATTCTTCCCTAAAATTATTAAGAAATGAATGTTTTGATTTACCAAAAGAATGATAATTTAAACCATTATATTCTATCCCAATTCCATAATTTAAAGACAATAAATCTATTTGAAATGGTTTTATAAGACTATTATTTTCAATAACAAATTTTTTATTAAAGATAATATTTATTTCTTCTTCTATTTGAGTTTTTCTTTTATATTTTATATTAAATTCTCTTAAATATGAATAAGCAGTATTTAAAGTAAAATTAAAATATTGGCAATATTCATTTATAAGTAGAATATTATTTTTGATAAAGTGATTTTCAATATACTCTTTATTTAAATTATCAATATTTTTTAAATGATTTTGAGAAAAATATTTTGTTTTATTTTTTAATAAATTATTATTTTCTCTTTTTTTTATAACTTCATTTTTAAACTGTTCATTTTGCATAGGATGTTCAACACCCCATTTCTTAATATGTGATAATTTTATTTTATTTTTTATTTTTTCATTTTTCATAGGGTTATCAACACTATAATTCAATAAAAATGTATTTTTTTGTTTTTCTTTAAATTCATCAGTTTGAAAATAAAATTCCTTACCATATTTCTTTAAATTTGTTTGAATTGATTTTTCTTTAAATTCATCAGTTTGAAAATAAAATTCCTTACCATATTTCTTTAAATTTGTTTGAATTGATTTTTCTTTAAATTCTTCAGTTTGACAATAAAATTCCTTACCATATTTCTTTAAATTTGTTTGAATTGATTTTTCTTTAACTTGTTCACTTTGAGATGGATTTTCAACACCATATTTTTTCAATGAAGTTTCTATTTTTTTTCTTTTTGATTTATTGGAGTTTGCTACACATTTTGTTGAACAAAATTCTTTATATTCACCACTTGAGACATATTTTAATCTATTTTCTTTACACACTTCACATAATGGTCTTTGAGTTATATTATTTAATATAGCATAAATATATTCAGATTTAGATTCACACCAGTTATATTCAGATGGTATTAATATTTTTTTTAATTTATTTGTATTTAAATTATTTGATTTATTAAATAAGTTTTCTTTTATATATTCTTTTGTTAATTTATTCATAATATATTATATATTAACATAAATTTTATATATTTTCAAGCATTTATAACAATAAGTTTAGAATCAATTTCAATAACTTTATTCATTTTTAATTACTTTAAAAAAAGTAATAATTTTTAATTAAAATATAGGTAATTATATAATATCTTTTTAAGATAGTTTTGTAAAATAAGTGACAATAATTATTTTTTATTGATAAACAAAAAGTTGATTTAATTTTTCAACATATTCATTAAAAGTTTTATCTGTTATCCAATTATATAATTTTGCATTATCTTCATAGTCTTTTGGATTTTGAAGAATTAAATTTTCAAAAAGATACTCATCAATATCTAAATAAAATTTTTTAGCATAATCACCATCATTATGAGAGGTATATTCTAATAAATTACATAAATCAGTAAATATTTTTTTTGTTCTAATTAAACTTTCAGGATTTTTGAAATAATTTTTTTTATGAGTAAATTCATTAATTTGATATCTTGGACTAGTTTTAAAATTTTTTGTATTTCTATCTAGTATTTTAAGATATGTATCAACTTTAGAGTTTTTGTAATCATTTTGAGTATTTTTAATATATTGATTTATTTTTTTAAATATTTTTTCATTATATTCATTACTTAATTTTTCTTCTTCTAAACTATGTTGAATATTTTCATTATATTTTTTCCATGAACCTGTATTGTTTAATATTTGAGGTAATTCATTATTAAAATCAATAACATTATTAAAATTTAAAGTAGAAGAAGAAGGTTTAAACTTATCAATTAAAGTAATTGCTTCTCCAAAAATAAAATAACCATTAGTGTTTTTATTTAACCAGATACCAAATTTCCAATCTGGAAATTCTTTAAGAAAAAACCAAGCAACTGAATTTTCTTCAAATGAAAATATGAAATAACCATTACCAAATACTATATCATCAAAATTTACTGTATATGAAACATTAGATAGAATTTCAAAAATTTTATTTTTATTTTCAATTTCAAATTTTTTATTTTTAAAATGTTTAATAGCCTGTTCTTTGATTAATTTTGATTTCATAATTTTCCTTTTAATTTAATTACAAACAGTTATTCTTTCTGATAAATTTAAAGAATCATTGTTTTTTAATTTAAAATTTTGATAAAAAAATTTTGTCCTTTATCATCTTTAATAGTAATACCACCAACAGGTTCAAATCCTGTTAAAATATTATGTAATAAAATAAAAACAATAATAAAACTAGAATATATTACTATATTTTCTTTAATAAAATTATATTATTAATATACTTAAATATTAATTAATTTTTAAAAACTTAAACCAAATTAAGAAAGTGATTTTTTCTTAATTAAAATGAATACTAGAATTTTTCTAGTCCATTACTCATTAATATAATATTAAAAAGTTCTTTATTATTTGTTAAGTAATATTTATTTTCAAATTGATTTTCAATACCAAAGAAACCATTATCATCATTTTTATAAAAATGAATAAGAGGTTCTTTTGAGTTTTTTGATATTTTTAAATTATTATCAATAGAAAATACTTTAGTTTTTAAGAGTTCTTTAAATTCATCTTGAGTTGTAACAGTTAAAAAATTATTATAAATATTTAATAATGTATCATTTATTTTTTCTGATAATAGTTTTTCAGCATTTTCAGATTCAAGACAAAAAGAAAAACTTTCTTTCATTTTATATAATTTTGCTACTTCATTAAAATATTCAAAATGAAAAATTATACCATTACTCATTTTGTATACAGTAACTTTAAAATTATTTTTACTAAGTTCATAAACAACCTCAACCATTTCATTTTTAATTGATTGATTAATTTCTTTAAATGTTAACATTTATATCCTTACGCTACAAGTTCAAGATTTCTCAAATGTCTTAAACCTTTTCTTGTTTTATTACCTTTTTCATAATACTCAACTCTTGCTGTAAATTCAACAGTATCACCAAGTTTAAAATCTTTAAATCTTTTTGAATATTTGACCCAAGTGTGGTCTCGAACTAAATTACCTTCTTCATCTTTTACATCCAGTAATAAAATACTTGGAATGTTCCATTTTTTTATAAATCCATGTGTCTCAATCTTTGCTATAAATCTTTGAGTTTTCATAATATATCCTTTTTCTTTTTTATTTAAAAACAAAAAGTAATTAAAATATTATTTTATCCATTTCCTTTTTGTTAGTTAATATAATTATATATGAACTAACCTTAAATATTGGTTAAAAGAAGATTTTACCTTTGATAAAATAGAGAAAACATTTTATAGTTTTGAATTTAGGAAAGATTGTTGAATATTAAATAAAGATATTATTTTTTAAATCATGATTATCATTAACAATATCTTCTAAAGTATATTTTTTAGAAACTTTATCTAATAAGTCATAAGATTCATTTAATTCTGTACATCTATTCCAATAATATATATCATCTAAAAATATTCCATTTTTAGTAATTTTAAATGTAATATCTAAATCATTATTTGAATTACATGAATAATCTAATTCAAAATTATAACCATCAATAGATGGATAACTCCAAATATTATTTAAAAATTCAAAAGTTTCAGGTATTTTAATTTCATTGATATTAATACCTAATTTTTCATAAATATTGCATTCATTATGATTTTTAAAAATAGTTCCATCATCAGCTATATAAACTTTTGTAACTGAATTAACTAATTTTCCTGTATCTGTCAATAACATTTCTTTCATTTTAAATCCTTTATGCTTTTAAAGTATTTAGAAGTTCAAGACCTTCTTTTTTAGTTTGAATTCTTCCTTCCAATTGTTCAATATAGATAAATTCAAGAATTTTTTTGAATTCAGGTCCTGGTTTTATACCAAGATCAATAAGATCTTTACCAGTGATAAGTTTTGGTTCAGAATAAACTTGATTACCTTCCATATCAAAGTTAAGTTTATTTTCAATAATATCCATAAAATAATCATAAACAGAATTTTCTCTGTTTAAAGCTTTTTCAGTAGTTCTACCAAGATGATCAGCTCTATTTACTCTAACTACATCCAAAAGATTTACTTTTCTTGCAAGTCTTTTAATAGCGCCCATAGATGATTTATTTGAATAAAGAAGAGTAGGTCTTAAGTGATATTCAACTAGTTTTACAACATCATTAATAAGATCTTTATCATTTGTTAATTTTTTCATAAAAGATAAAGTTGGTTCAATACCAGCTTTTTCATGACCTCTTGCTCTCCATTTCCCATCAATAAATTTTGTAGTTGAAACTTTTCCTAAATCATGACAAAGACATGCATAAAAATAAGTTATTTTTTTAACATTATCAACATCAGGCATTGTTTCACTCATTTCATCAATAACCATCATTGTATGAGTCCAAACATCACCTTCTGGATGCCATTTTGAATCTTGTTGAACTCTTATCAAGTCAGAAAGTTCATTAAAATATTTATGAAGAAGACCAATATTTTTCATAAGATTAAAACCAATTGATGGTTTTTTTGATTTAAGAAACATTTTATTAAATTCTTCAAAAATTCTTTCTTTTGGAAGATTATCAATAATACCATTATCTACCATATTTTTAAGAAGTTTAAATGTTTTAGAATTAATAGTCATATTAAATCTAGAAGCAAATTGAATAGCTCTATAAAGTCTTAATGGATCTTCAACAAAAGTATATTCATCAACAATATTAATAACACCATTTTTAATATCATTAATACCATTAAAAGGGTCAATGAATTTTCTTTCATTAATATCATAACCAATAGCATTCATTGTAAAATCTCTTCTTTTAAATGCATCATTATATTTAAGTTCTCCATCAATAACAATTTCAAGATCTGTATGTTTTTTACCAATTGTAGATTCTCTTCTTGGTAAAGAAATATCAAATTCTTCATCATCAATAGTTAATTTAATAACACCAAATGATTTACCAACAATATTTGTTTTACCATATTGAGAAAGAATATGTTCAAGTTCATTATATGATTGAACACCATATACTTCAATATCAATATCTTTACTTTTAAATTTAACATTATTAATTTTTGATAGAAAATAATCTCTAACCATACCACCAACAAGAATAGCTTTAAAACCATGTACCTGACATATATCTGAGATTTTGTAAACATTATTTGTTAATTGATATTCCAACTTCATAATGAACTCCTTTTTAATAAATATATTATAATGTTTTTATCTTAAAAATAGGTTAATGATATTTATATATTTATAGAAGTTTTAACTCTAATTTTTTTAGTATTTTTTGAAGTTAATATTTACTTTAAATTTTCCATTTTTTAAATTTTCAGCTTCACCTATATATTTCATCTTGAATATTATTATTTATTCTCTTTATTATCTTACATAAACAAAAGCATTAAAGTATCCTTGAGTTCCACCTGTACTTGTTTGATTAGACCAAACTCCAGAAGAAGATAATCTTTTACTACAAACATGATTACCATTAGGAGAATAAGTACAAATACCATGATCAGGATGACTGAGTATATAACCATTTTGATATACACCATTATTTTCTTTTGTTTGTATAGATGATACAGAAAGAGAATCAGTCATCATATAATAGAATGAACCTTTAACAGTGAATGAATAATTACTAAAAACTGTTCTTATTTCCATGTTTCCTTTTGAAAGTATATCATTTATTTCATTTAAAGGTAATATGGAAGTACTACCATCAGAAATATTATTTAAACCAGTTATATTATATCCAGTATCTGTATGATCATTAGCAGCAAGACCAACTATTGACTTTCTTACTAAAGTCCAACCACCGCCATCAGTAGTCATATCACAATAAATATCAAAAGGTGAATTTCCACCATCTCCATCTGGGTCAATTGAATAAACACCGTCACCTGTTGATAATCCTTTATCTAAAACATCTTTACATGATTTTGGAGTTGATGAAATTAAACCAGAATCTGTTAAAACTTTTCTATCTGTATCAGTTCCAACTATATTATTAATTACATTTGACAAAGTATTAGTTGTTTTTGATTGATCCGGTTCATTATTAACAATTTTTTTAAGAACTTTTTGAATTATTAATTCATTATTGATTTCAGTTGAACCATTAGAATACTGAATACTTATAGCACCTAAACCATCCTTATTTGCTTTATTGTCATCTAATTGACCACCAAATGACTTTCCTTTGATTCTTGTATCTATCTTGTCATGAATCGGTGTTCCCGCTGCTAAATATACTAGACTTAATGTCAATATACCTAATAATATTTTTTTCATAATTATTTCCTTTATTTATTTAATATAATCTTTTATATATATATTTTCAGCATTATTTTTTATTTATTATAATATTCTACCTTTAATTACTTGATTTAGAAACATTTTTATTTATAAATTAAATTTTAATAATAAATTAGAAAGAAAGTGAAAAGAATTGAAAAATAAATTAAAAGTTCTTGAAAGAAAACAATCAAAAAGGATATTAAAATCAAAATATACACATAAAAAATTAGGAAAAAACTTTTATAAAACTCAAATAAAAGTAAAAAAAATAAATAAAAAAATTAAAAACAGAAGAGACAATAGAATACATCTAAACAATGTAGTTCTTGCGGAAAAATTAATAATAATCTACAATTATAAGATAGAAAATATATTTGTAATTGTGGTTTGAATATTCCAATAGATTACAATGCTTGTTTAAATATTATTAGTAAGGTAGAAACTACCCAGTGAGCCTTTCGTTATAATTAATTTATAAAATCAATCCCTGATTTATTGGATTTTTTATTCAGTTAGGAAAGAAATCCACCTCCTTCAGGGGGTGGTAGTTTATTGAACCTGAACCTAAGTAAAAAAATTTTTAAATTGTTCCAACATTTAATGTTGTTGACATTCCTACAATCATTACAAAAATTGCACATAATTTTAGTAAAATACTTTTCATATTTTTCCTTTATGTTTTAGATAAAAAAGTATATTCTTTATTTTATTAAAATAAACTTAATTAATGAAATATTTATAAAAACAATTCTTCAAAAATTTTTATTTCATTTCTAAGATTATTTAAATCTTTTGGAGTTGGTCAAATTCTGTATGTTAACAAGCAATTAATCCAACCATGAGTTGCGGAAATAGATAAAGCTTCAATAATGTCATATTGTTCTTTTTTAATTACTTCAACTATTCTTTTTTCTAATTCAATTAGTATTTCTTCTTTTTCTGTACTTAACATTAAATTACTCCATTTTCTTGTATTATACTAAAAATTATATTAATAATTACTTAAAATTAATTCTTTGACAATTTAAATTTATCGATAGAATTATTTAATTCTAAATCATCTATATTACCATTTGTATTGATAATATTATCTAAACAAATATTATTTTCAAATGTAACAATAGAAACTATTTTGAAATCTTTAATTTTTATTAGATAATATAAATTATTTTTAAAATTATTATATTTTTGATTTAACATATAAACAAAATATGATAAAGGTTCTTTATAATTTACTATTTGTATATGATTTAGATCTAAGGAATCATATTTACTACTTTTTAAAAATTTATTTTTATTTTCATAAACAAAATTTAAATAATTTAAATAATCATCCAATAAATTCATATGTAAAGCTATATAATAAGTATTGTCACTTCTTGATATATTTAATTTATTTTCAAAATTAATAAACTGTTCTATATATTTATCTCTAATAGATTGTTTTAAATCAAATAAAAAGTCATCTATGTTATTTAAAATATAATCATTATTATTGATGACATCTATATGAGTAAAAATATAATCATATTTTTCTAAATTTTGATTTAATAAAAATGTAAGAGTTTTATCTTTTTTACATTCTTTTACTAATTTATTTATATTTTTAAATTTTTTAATATTTTTATGTATTAACTGATGATTAAGTTTTAAATAATTATCTTCTATCAACAATTCTTCAAGATTAAAATAATCAACTATTTTATAAATTAAATTTAAATCAATACTTTTTTTATATAAACTATCAACAACTTCTATTAAATCTTGAAAAGAAGTATTTATTTTAAAATAAGTAAATAAATTAAAAGTATTTTTCAATCTATCTTTTAATTCACTTGGATATTTTTTTGGATTTAAAGATTTAATTATTCTCTTTTTATCTTGACGTGATTTTAATAAATAATTTAAATTATTAATATATTCATCTTTAGTTTTATAATATAAATTATAATCATTTTCTTCTGTTTCATCTGATAATTTACAGTTAATATAATTATAATAATTTTTTAAAATATTATTAAATAAAATATTATCATCATTAAAACTAATGTTAAAAAAATTATTCTCAATTTTGTACAACTTTAAGTATCTAAAGAATTCAGAAGAGTATTCTTCATTATAATAATTTGATTTTAATTTAACTAAAAAAGTAGACATTATTGAAGTAAAGTTTTTTTTATTTAAATTTGTATTATATAAATGTTTTCTTTTTCTTAAAAAAGTACCATTTTTTACTATTTCTTTTGTCTTCATTAAACAGTATTTTGTATTACTTGATTTTGATTTATCTTTATCTTCAAAGAATTTTTTTATATTTAAAGTTTTATAATTATATTGTTCTCTTCTAATTTCTTTTATTATTATACTAATTACATCTTTCATCAAATATTGTTTTTTGTTTTTATTATTTATATTGATTTTTAAATTTTGTAATAAATTATTATATTTAACACCATCTTTACTCAGTTTAGTATTGACAATGGAAATAGGTATATTATTATGAAATAATACAAAATGATATTTATCATAATTTTCTGGATATAAAATTAAATTTTTTTTGAGATGTTTATAAAATATATAATATTTGTGTAAATTAAAATATTTTTCATTAATTAATAATTTGTGATGTTTAATAAATACTTTAAAAATTATTATTTGAAGTCTTTTTTTTATTTCAATTTTATCATAAGAATCTAATTTAAAAAATTTTAAAAGTACTTCTTCATTATCTTTAAAATATAATTTAAAATTTGATTTATTTAAATATTCAAAACCATATTTTAATTCTTTTTCTAAAAAACTCTTTCTTAATAATTTTAAATTATTTAAATTTAATGATTCAAAGTGCATAACAAAATTCCATAAATATTTTTATTGAATTATAATATTATTGATTTATTTATTCAATTGGAGTTTTTTTATAGTTTTGTTTTTTATGTTAAATAGGTTGACAATTATTAATATCATATAAAAAATCTGTTTTTAAGTTAAGAACTTCATTTGATGATATAATTTTAAATACTCCATAACTTTTTTTTTATAATGTTCAAGATATAACTTACTTGTTTTATCTAAATTTAATGATACTATTGCAGTTTCTCCATGTTGAAATTCACCTAATGATTTTACTTCTAAAACTTCAACTTCAGTTAATATCATTTTTTTATTAAAAATTTCTTTTTTCTTTTGAGTTTCTTTAAAAACTTTAACTATGTCTCTTTTAACAAATATCATATCTGTATGAGATGATTCTTCTCTTCCTTCATAAATGTTTATACCATCTAATTTTGTAATATCATTGATTCTAACTATATCACCTGTTCTTAATTGAAGAATACTACCTTCTATAATTTTTCTCATAACTATTTACCTCCCTCTAATATATTTATTTGATTTTGAATATTTTTTTTTGTTTTAGTTAAATTTAATTCAATCATTTGATACATTAAATATCTCTTAATTATAACTTTAAAATATATTAGAAAATAAAAAATTAACATTTTATAATTTAAATTTTTCATAACATTTTTTAAAAGGTTTTGGTTTGGTTTGAAATTCAATCTACCATCTTCATATTCATCAAGTGTAAGACTAATCAACTAAAATTTGAATAAGAGCATCTTCATCTTTAACTTTTAAAATTTCTTTATTTTTAAAGGTAATGATAAGAATATTGTTTTTTTCTTGAATTAAGTCTATCGATTCATATAAAATATCATTTGAAATAACATTTCTTTCATAATATCTTGCATAATACCAAGGATTTTCTTCTTTATCTTCTTGAAGAATATATTTATGATCTTTTTTCTTTTTGATAATAAATTTTATATCAGTAATTTTTCTACCAGTTTTTATTTCTTCAAATTTAAATGTTATGTCTGAATGTTCTTCCATTTCTTTTTGTGCTTGAACAAAAACTCTTTCTTTAATATGATTATAAGAATATGAAGTTGGAATTTTCATTAAATATCTCAATTCTTCAACATTAAAATTTCTGTATCCTATTTTTTGATATTGTTTCAACAATTGATAAATTCTCATTGAATAATTTGATTTCATATGTAAAATATTTTTGATATCATATTTAAAACAATTTTTATCTCATTACTTGACCAGTTATGTCTTCCAGAAATTAAATCATTATGCTGAACTACCATCTGATTTTTATTCATATTCTTTATCCTTTTTTTTGATTATAAAATAAAACATAAGTAAATAAATGTTTTAGTTAAGTATAATAAATGTTGTTTTAAAGTATAATAAATGTTGTTTTAAAGTATAATAAATGTTGTTTTTAGTCATTAAAAACAATGTAATTTAGGTGTATGTAGAGGACAGAAAATAATAAAATATATAAAAGGGTGTAAAAAAAATTTTCAAGTAAATTTTATCTCACAATTAAGTGGGTTATAAATAAATATTTGGAATGAACGAAGCTAAAGCTTCTACACTGTAAGAATAAAATTA
>Ga0114934_10001848_pt1 | contig 13692 bp, 7 predicted proteins | sample 4SBtaG_2_FD_99695 | JGI IMG/M metagenome (GOLD analysis project Ga0114934, IMG submission 99695) | Deep subsurface microbial communities from Kolumbo volcano to uncover new lineages of life (NeLLi) - 4SBTROV10_white metaG | ecosystem: Environmental > Aquatic > Marine > Volcanic ... | reverse complement strand
CAATTTTAATTATATCTTTCTTTGAAATTTTATTCTCTGGTTTTTCTTGAACCGTATCAACCAAATCAGCTGTTAATTCAATCCACTTTTCTAATTGTTTATTTCTTATTTTATGAGGTTTCATTTTCAAAACCTCTAAGCAATTTATTAAGTTGTGAATTTATTTTTTCTAATTTAGATATTAGTGAAATCTTGTCTTTAGGGTTGAAATTATCGAAATCAATTTTTCTTAAATCTTCTGAAATTATTTTGAGAGAATCTTTTTTTGGAGTTCTAGACATAAAATATTCCTTATTTTTATTAAGAAATATTTTACAAAATCCTCACCCTTCAGGGTGGGGTAGTTCACAATCTTTTGAGATATTGTTTAGATTAGTAACCTTGGATCACATATCTAATTTGTTCTGCGTCTCCTTTAGCAAGTGAAATTTTAACAGTATTTTCATCAATTACTTCAATAATAACTAAATCAAATCTCCATACTGATTCTGCTGAATCATAAACTTGAACAGATACATCAACAAATACAGTACCTAAATTATGAGCAATTGTGTATGTATCAGATTTATCTTCTTCAGCTACTTCACCTTTTACATACATGTTTTCAATTTCTTGAATTTTAGCATTAACTGAACTAGCAATAGTATCAATAGATGATTTCAATGTTCCCGCATCAATTTCAATCGTTGGATTAACAATATTTGTATCAGATTCAGTATATCCTTCAAATCCTACTAAATTTGCTCCATTAGATGCTGTTGTTGCCGCCAGATTATCTAAATTTGTTTTTATAGTAGTATCTAATACTTTATCAGCGTTCATTAAATCTGTTGCATTTGCTAAATAATTAGTAGTTGTATCAGCAGTATATGTATCATTTGAGATACCAGATGCGGTGTTTACATTATCAATTCTTGTTGTTAAATCATTATCCGCATTCGTTCTTGCTGTTTCTTCAGATGTAATATTAGTTTGTAGAGTATTATCAGCATTCGTTCTATTTGTTATCTCTGTATCAATATGATTATCAACCTCATTAATAGCTTTAACTAAAGTATCTTTATCATCAGTTGTAAGATTTGTTAAATCTCCAATCTTTCCATTAACTTGACTTTCAACGGTTGTTACTCTTGTATCTAAAGCAGATGTAGTATCTGCATTTGTTTTAATTTGTGAATCCAATAATTTATCGGCATTCATTAAATCTGTTGCAGTTGTAATATAATTTGTTAGAGTATCAGCCGTGTATGTACCATCTGTATTAAGACCGGCGCCAGTTTGCGTAGTGTCTAATTCATTTTGTATGTTTGTATCAGCGTTTGTTCTATTTGTAATTTCTGTTGCTAAATCAGAGGCATTAGTATTAGTATGTGTATCAACTTCATTAATAGCTTTAACTAAAGTATCTTTAGCATCTGTTGTTAATTTCGTTAAATCACCAATATTAGCTGCTTGATCAGTAATTTTATCATCTAAAGCTGTATCTGCATTTGTTCTATTTGTAGTTTCTGTTGTTAGATCATTTTGTAATGTAGAAATATCAGAATCATTTGATGTAATATTTGATTCAGCTGTTGTTAATCTTGTATCTAATGCACTAATATCATTTTCAGTAGATGTAATTTCACTATCAACATAATTAATAGTTGCTATTTTTCTTAATTCACCATCTTCTTGTACCTCAACCTGATCTAATGATTCATTCCAATTTAAAATTTTGGTAATACCAGCATTACCTCTATCAACTTCCAAACCAGCATTTTCAGTTGGGTCAACATCACCAATACCATCATTTAATGTAATAATATTATCTGCAACTTTTAATATTTCAGTTTCAACAGTTGTAGATGTTCCACTTATGGTTAAATCACCAGAAATAACCATATTTCCTTGAAAAGTTGTATCAGCAGCAATAACTTGGGCAGTCGAAGTAGTTTTATTCAAGTAGTTAGTTTGAATATCTGTTGTTAATGTATCAATATTATCTTGAAGTGTGCTATTAACATTTGTTATTTTTGTATCTAAGGCCGTATCAGCATCAGTTCTATCAGTTACTTCTTTTGCCAGTGCATCTGCAGTTGTTTTATTTTGTGCATCTAATTTCTTATCAGCATCACTTAAACTAGTCGCAGTTGTTAAATAATTAGTAGTTGTATCTGCAGTATATGAACCATCTGCATTAAGACCACTCGACATTTGTGTATTATCAAGCTCTGCTTGTAAATTCGTAATATCAGTTTCATTATTTGTTAATGTTGTTTCCGCAGTAGTTAATCTTGTATCTAATGAACTAATATCTGTGGTATTAGTAGCAATAGCTGCAGTGTTTGCTGCTACCTCTGCAGAATTATCAATACCAATTGATTTAATTTCTGTTGCGGTTCCATCTGCATCTAAAAATCCACCTTTAAATATTTTATCTGTACTATTAAACCATAGTCTACCTACAGATGCAGTTCCTGATATTGTAGGATCAGTTGTTAAACTTTCTACAACTAAATTGGCAAATTTAGAATTTGCTGCTAATTCAGGATTATGTAATTTAATTTTTGCCATAAACGTTTCTCCATCTCATATATTTAATTTTATATTATTTATAGTTATTTTATATAATTTTGTAAGTTGAACATCAGAACATCAACAGGTTCCATTTCTAATTTTATTTGATCTATTATATTGTTATTTTCATCCATAATAAAAAATGATGGTGTGCCCTTTACTTCAAATTTTTTAGATAAAAAATCAAACATTGATAAGTTTTCATTCCATTCTTTATCTATATTTTTAGTCCAATCTATTTCATTTGGATTTAAAGGAGCGCCTGAAAGTAAAGTTTTATAAGCTTTAAGGGGATTATGAGCTTTGAAGATTAACTGAAGAGATAATTCATCAGTAGGACTAAAAGGAGCAAGAACTAATTTTCTAGTTAATGGGATATTGTCACATTTTTCAGATGCTTGCATTCTTTTACACACTGCACAATTTGGGTTGGTTACTACAATTAATTTATTTTTTGTGCCTTTATCTATAGTTATCATTATAATTTTCCTTTTCTATATTTTTATTATTTATTATAGAAAAGGAGCATGTTTATAAATTAACCACTACAACTAATACATTCATCTTTTTCTGAAACATCAGAACTATTTTTTTGAACACTTCTAATATAATATATTGTTTTCATATCTTTTTTCCAAGCATCCATTAAAGTTTCATACATATATCTTGCATTAACTTCTGGTAAATTAAGATTAAATATAAGTTCCATAGAAATACCAGTGTCGGTCCATTTTTGAATTGTTGAAATAATGCTAATAACGATTTTCTGTGGTATATTTTTAAACTCTTGGTAATACCACATTTTTTCTTTAATAAATGGAGGCATAATTGGAACGGCACCTTTAGAATTTTTATCAACATAAAATTTACTAAATACTGGTAAAACAGATGCACTACAACCTTGAACTAATGATGAACTCGTGTTAGGGGCAATCATTGAAAGATGACTATTTCTAATACCATATTTAGCCAATCTATCAAAAGTTTTCATCCATCTTTCTGGATTTTCAGTATTATCTTTATACCATTGTCTATCTCTTCCTAATATTAAACCCTTAGACCATTCAGAACCCTCATATTTTGGATAAGCTCCTCTTTCTTTAGCTAAATCAATTGATGCATTTATAGTGTAATAAGCAATATTTTCAAATAATTTATCTACTTCATTTTGAGCTTTTGAATATGCAACATTTCTTTTAGCTAAGTAATCAGCAAGCCCCATACTACCAACACCAATTGTTCTATAAATATTATTATGTATTTCACCCTCTTTAATCGGTACATCAGTAAAATCAATAGCATTATCTAATAATCTAACAGCAGTGGTACAAACACTATGCAAATCAGCATCTGTTTCGATATTGGCTAAATTAATCGAATTCAAATTGCATGTATGTATTTCTCCAGCCTTTGTTTCTCTGATAATTTTATACTCACCATTTTCTTCTTCAATCCTCTGTTCAATAACTTCAGATGGTTTAACATTACTAAAACTTTCCTGACAAAGATTTCCATTTGGAATATATCCACAATGCTTATTAGGATTAGCTCTATTCATAGCATCTTTAAATGTTAAATAAGGCATACCGGTTTCAACCTGAGTTTTCATAATAGTTTTAAATAATTCTGTGGCATTAACTCTTTTAACAAGTCGTAATACTTTTTTATCGGATAAATCAGCTCTACCTTTAATTAAATCTCTATAAATATCTTCAAATTTATCATCTTCTAATTCTCTAAGATTAACTCCTGCGTCATCACCAACTTTGTAAACCATTCTCTCGATTTTTTTATATAATTTCTCAAATGATTCACCCCATGTTTCAGCAATATCAACACCAAGTTTACTTTTAATTTCATATGGATCTACTAATAACCAACCTTGTTTTTTTTCATTCTTTCTCATAAATTCATCTGGAATAACAACTTGTGGAAAAATATCAAATGCTTTTGTTCTTTGGTCACCGTTTTCAGTCTGAAGTTCTAAAAAGTCTTCAATATCCATATGCCAAATATCCAATGCTACTGTACAAGCCCCTGCTCTTTTACCTTGTTGATTTACAGCTACAACAGTATCATTAACATTTCTAATCCAAGGGATAACTCCACCTGATGCATTTGGCATTTTGCCAATCCACGAACCTTTACATCTAATTCTTGAAACATTTAAACCAACACCACCACCATTTTTACTAATTTCAGCAATTTGATCTAATACATAATAAATGCTATCTCTTGAGTCATCCATTGCAGTAATGAAACAACTTGATAAATTTCCATAAGGTTTTCTTAAATTCATTAACATTGGAGTAGCTAGTGATAGTTTTCTTTGTGCTAATTTTTCATAAGTATCCTTAACTCTATCCATTCTTAATTCTTGTGGTTGGTTTCTCTCAATCAATAGAGCAACAGTTAAAAATGCTTCTTGTGGTAATTCCCAGGGTTTATCGCCTCTTGTTATAAGGTATCTATTAATCATAAGATTTGCACCAGCATAATCAAAGTCCATATCATAATTCATATTAAGAAACTTTCCAGCAGTTCTCAATTCAGAATCAGTATATTTATTTGTTAAGTCAATGTCATACAATCCTTCCTTAATAGATTGTTTTACATGTCTTAAATAATTATCATATCCAAATGTTTCATACCCTTTTTCAAACTTAACATCTTTATATAAATCCATTAATTTTAGTCTAGCGGCTAATATTCTCCAATCAGGTTCTTCAATTGATGTTAATTGTAACGCCGTATCAATTAAATTTTCTTGAATTTCAGTAGTTGTCATATTATTTCTGAATCTCATTTGAATATTGGACTCTAATTCAATTGGATTTATATTTAATCCATCTGCAGCCCATTCAATAACCTGTCTAATCTTAGCAATATCAAGAGGTACAATTTCACCGCTTCTTTTTACTATCTTATAGTGTTTTGCCATTATGTAATCCTTTTTATAACATACTTTTTTGTATAATTATAAGCATATTTATAAGTGTGTTGAACACTTTCTGAAATTTTACAATAAATCATTTTGTTTTTTGATTTGAATAACTTTTTGAATAAATAGATATAATATTAGATTAAATACCAGGATGTTTTATGAATGAACCTACAAAATTAAATACACCTTATGTACATGGAAATACATCATCTGCTAACTATAATGGTGATGTCATAATGATGCATTATAAGGTATATCTTGCAGAAGTTGATACAGGAAATAATAAAAAATTATTAGCAGATACATTTTCATATAAATTGGGTGTTAGTTGCTCAGAAATAAAATGGGGTTTTGATAATGGTGGTGCTTATGGACATGATATTAATAATAAAAGAATATCTATTACACTACATGATATTGCTGGAAAACTAATCGCTGATATTGTAAAAATTCAATCTATGAAATATTGGATTTATTTTGTAGGACCTACTTCAACTGGTGAACTGTGGAGTGGTCCACCTGTTATATACTCACCAGATCCAAAAGATTGTAAAATTGAGTTTTCACCTACACAAGGATTCACTTATACTATTTCAGGAATACCGGCTATGACTTTGCCAAGTTCACAAGCAGTTACAAACAGTCAAGAATTTTCATTAACAGGATTTGCTGGAGATGGTATTTCAAAAGGATCAACTTTTGCAGATTATTTAAAGAAACATCTAGTAGCTAGATGGAATTCATATATTACTCAAGATTTAAAAAAGCCGCAGGCTAAAATAAAAATTATTCCAGATGAATCCCACCCTTTAATGAAGAATAGAGCACAAGTAACAGTTAAAAATGAAAAGGGTACTCAAGATAGAATTGAACCATTTAAAGTTCCTGCAGGTAAATCAATCTCCGATGTAATAACAGAATTATGGGAAACCAGGTTTAAGAAAAAAGAAAAAGATTTACAAAAAAATAAACATGGAAGTATAGGACACAGACCGACTTTACAAATATTTTTTGAAAAGTGGAAAGGCAAAGAAGTAGTAATTCATGTTAAATTCACAGATAATAAAGATGCAAAAAGTACAAGTAATAATTTGGATATTTGTATTGGTAGTGATATGAATTGTGTAGGTTCATTATATAGAGGTCAGTTAGTATCTATGGATTTTGGACCATTATATTCTCAGATGCAGGCAATATCAAATCATATTGATAATGCGAAGGGTTCTACTGATCCGCATAGAAGTACTGGTGCACAAGGTGGTAATGATGGTGGTGATGTTGAAACAGGTGTAAATGAAAATGAAGCCAGGCCAGGTCATGAGAATATTACTGAATTACCATTTTCAAGCGGTTTAACTAAAAAATCTGATGGTTCTTGGGGGTTGATAGATGCAGTTATTAAAGCAGGTAATGTTCCAAAATTTACAATAGGTGTTGAATTACCTTATTCATATGCATTTACTCCAGATGTCCATGGTGGGTTACTCAAGCCTTTAATTGATGGTTTAATTACTGGTGGAATTGCGACTAATCAGGGTGCAAATTTAGAATTTTTTTGGTACACTGACCCAAATTGCTCTGTATTAATAAAACAACCGGAAATATCCGGAACATATAGAATTGCTACTGTTACACATACCATTGGACTTAGTGGAAATACAACTCAAGTGACACTTGCAACACTAAACATAATATAAAGAGAGAAATTAATGAGTAAAACGTTTAACCAATATGAAGTAAATAAATTATTAGATACAAACGGCAATGGTGTTTTCAATATAGGTAGAGTTATAGCCAGAAATGATCATACAAATCAAGGCAGAGTAAGAATTTATCCCATAAATTCGAGCACTAAAACTTGGAGATATGTAGAAGGTGGTTTCATTGAAACATTTCCTTTTGCAGAGGTTTTATCACCAGCTAAAGGTGAAAATCATGGTATATATTATACACCAGAATTTGGTGATTTTGTAATTTATACACAAATTTCAGATATGTATTTAATTCTTGGGTCTATAAACAATCCAGATTGGAAATTTGCACCAACTAATGTTCCTGTTGAAGCACAAAATATGCAAAACAACTCATTGGAATATAATTCAAGCCATTGGCCAAGTTTGACGGCTAAAGGGTATCATCCAGCAGCTCCAAAAATAGGTGATATGTATCAACCAGCCTCTTTTTTACAAAGATGGAGAAGAAATGATATTCTAATGTACAACACAACTAAAATTCATGACAAAGGTCATTCATCTGCCAAATTAATGGAGTTTAGATCAGCAGAAAATCAAATGCTACAATTAGTTGATATTGGTAATTTTAATATATCTCCAGGTACTGCTGGAAAAAATAGTAAAAAATATTCTCCAGTAAGACAAACAGATTATAGAGATTTATGGGAAGGATTTAATATAAACAGAGAATTTTGGACAGAAAGAACTGATAAGCCACCACTTACTCATGAATCACAATACATAAAACTTGCTACAAATAATAGTCTTGGTGCAAGTAGAGATGAAAGTTGTGATGGAAACGATTCACCACATGGTGATACCGGTGCTGATTTACCAGATTTATCTAGGGGTGAAGTTAGGTGGGATGATAGAACTACTGATGGTTCACACGAAACAGTTAAAACATATTGTCCAGTATATCAAACTGTCAAATCTGCAAAAGGTCCTGAAAGATATTTACAAGATAAAACTCCAGACACTCCATGGGGTCCTAGTTTGCCTTTCAGAATGAAAATTAAAAAATGGATTGAAGATACTGGAAATCCTTACGATCCTGAAGTACAACATTTTAATATTGGACATTATTTAACTTTATCTAATACAATTTATAAAAGAAGAGCTATGCTTTCAACCGCAAAAGGTCATCAAATAGTTATGTCTGATATTGATAAAGATGAAAAAGTATTAATTAATTCTCATAGAGGAAAACATATTTATATGGAAGATAGTGCGCCAGGAACATATGATGCTATGTGGTTTGCTTCTCAAAAACACCATATGTTATTTGTAGATTTTATGGCTGCACCTTATTTAATTGATGATAAAGGTGTAGAAAGACATAGAATGTTAGATCCAAATCAAATTGATGCTTCATCCTACCAATTAATCCAAACAGAAAAATATCAAAAAATTTGGTTGGCTGACTCACCATTGTGTCCTAGGATTCATGCTCATACAACTTCTGGTCATGAATTATTACTATTGGATCACGATCAAGGTGTTGTCGGACATATGCCTGCTGCAAATAAAGGGAAGATACAATTAACAACAAATGATAAGCAAATGCAAATAACAATGGATGTTGAGAATGGTGATATAACTATTCAAAACCACAATTTAGGCGGTAAAGGGAAAACTGGTGATATAAAGCTTTTTGCTGCCGGAAATATAAAATTAGAAGCACAAAAACAAATTCATCTATGGGCAGATTTAGGTATGGAAGTAACATCTGCAAATGGTGAGTGGAATCAGGATGTAGTTGATACTAATTTCAACTGCGGTTTGGCAGCGATGGGTCCATTCGAGCCTGTTGTGCCAGATGTAATAAGACCAACAGTTTTAACAGATATTGATATTACTGAAGGTTCTTTAATAAATAAATTTGATCCAAGTTAATGAATAATAATAAATATATTAATGATTTGATTTATCAATTATTAAATAATGAAAACTTTGGTTTAATTCCATATGATCCAAATCCAAACAAAGATGCAAAGTTTATATTCGATTTTTTTATAAATTTAAATACATCTATAATTATAAATAATTTAATATATCATATAGATAATGAAAGATTTAAAAATGCTTTGTCATTAATTTATCATTATAAAGGGGAGATACAATTCTTTAATGATAATATTTCATTCAAAAATTTTAAGATTTTAAAACCTTTTCTAAATTCAAAATCAATTCATCAATTCAATTTAATTTTCTTTATGGATTATGCTAACGAAATATTAAGTGGTAACTCCATTAGTATAGATCCAGAGGTTTTAAATATTATTTTAAATAATGATATAGATTTATATATTGATGTATCCCTAAAATTAGGGTTAGACAATATTCAAATAGTGTTTGATAAAAATAAAGATAAAGTTTTTGATTGGTTAAATAAACACAAATCAATATATACAGATTTGATTAAACTCAATCAACCACAATATATTTTTAATAATATGAATGGTAAACTTGATATTAATGATGAATCATTAAAATATTTTTTTGAAATTTGTCCTCTCGATTTAAAGTTGTATAAGGAACTCAAGAAAACTATTCCACTTAAAATTATTTGGAAACATACAAAACACAAACTAAGTGTAGAGTTTTTATTCGAATTGGTGGAAACAATCGATGAAATTATATTTATACTATCCCTACCAAATATACCAATTTCATCTATGGAGAATATGTTAAATAAATTAAAAACTAAATTTCCACTACTTTATGAAAATTTTAATTCTTTATTAGTTATGAAAAAGGAATTTACTTAATAAATAAATAAAAAATACAACAGAGATGGAGAAATGATATGGGTTTAATCGTTAAACATGCAGATGGAAGTGAATTTCTGAATATCGAAAATAAAACATATGATGATGTATCAACAAGTTTAAGATTACCAGGTAAAGGTGTTTTAAATTGGGGTGAAGCATATGTTAATAATTTCGTTCATTTATTAGAAAATTTCGCTAGCTCTTCTGAGCCTACAAATCCACAAGTGGGACAATTATGGTATAATACCGATTCAGCAGTTTTAGCTGTTTATACAATTGCACAAGAATGGGAAGTAGTTAATAAAGATACAGATATTGAGGCTAAATTTGATAGTTTAGTAAATAAATTACAGGAAAGTAATTCCGGCCCTATTCCACCACTAGATGCAACTACAGGTGTTACGTGGTTTGATACAACTATTAATGTACTCAAAGTATTCAATGGTACAGAATGGGTATCTTTAGGTTTTAATTCTAGTTCGTCATTCATAGAACCAACCGATGCAAAAGTTTCAGACCTATGGTTTGATAAAAATGTAAATAATCTTAAAGTAAATGATGGTACACAGTTTCAAAGAATAATTTCAACTATTGAGAGCATAAATCAACCTGCAGACTCTGCAGTCGGACAATTCTGGACTAACCAGTCTACTGGTCAAATATTTATTTATAAACAATCACCAAATACAAATCAATTTTATTGGCAAGAATTAGGTGTTGATACTGTAACTGAAGGAGATATTCTACCTACTGTTGCTAGAACTGGTGCATTACACATTACTAGAACTGTAAATGCTAATATTCTTTATATCAATAAAGGAACTAAAACAGACCCAATTTGGACCGAAATTCCTGAGTTTGGCGGTGCTATTAAATCAGTAAACGAACCTGCAAGAGCCGTTGATGGAATGTTTTGGTTAGATGGTCAAGATGTATTAAAAATAAGAAAATCTGGTAATTGGGTCGATATTGACCAAACAGCTATTTCATTCATTTCTGATACAATGCCTGCTAGTGCTAAAGAAGGTATGGTATGGTTTGATACAGTTGCAGGAGTTATGAAAATAAAAGTTGGAACTATTTGGGAATCAGTACAAGATATTGGTTTGATCGAATATGGTTCTGCACCGACTGCACCTAAAGAAGGTCAATTGTGGTATGATAATGTTTCAGGAGACTTAAAAATTTTCAATGGTACTATGTGGACTACTGTTAATAGCTCCTCAACAATTGTAAGTTATTTAACACCATCAGCTGTTAAACAAGGTCAGTTTTGGTTAGATACTACTTCTTCCGAATTAAAAGTAAGAAAAAATGGTAGATGGGCTTCATTACCGGAAAAAGCAAGGGCATATTTATCAGTTCCTGATAATCCTATAAATGGTGATATGGTTTATGTAAACAATAAATTAAGAATCTTTGATGGTACTGATTGGAAAGATATAAACATAAGTATAGATAATAGTTCTATGGGCGATGACGTTTCAATCAATTATGATGAATTATCACATGAAATAGTAATAGTAACAAATGGTGTTCCTAAAAGAGTTCCCTTAGCTGTTAAAAGAGATGTTATTGTTGAAAATGTTGGTATCACTTCAGACTTAGTAGAGGTTATTCACCCAACAATTGCTGAAGGAGAAAGAAGAATAATTGATATTCAAAAAATTAATCTTGATAGAAGCTTTTTTGTGTTTAAAAATGGTCAATTTACAGATAATTATACAACCGACAACCAAGATTTAATATTGAACTCAGCAAACGGTGAAGATGAAATCGACATATTACAATTTAATGGGGATATTTCAATTAATTATCTTATTAAAAAATTCAAATCTAATGTTAATGGAAACTTTACTATTGATAACTATACCAGAACATCCGATGAACAAGAAGCATTTGATATAGTTAAAAAAGAATATGATACTAAATTAAAAGAATTAATTAAATCACATGGTGATAATAGTTCTGAAGAAGATTTATCTGATAGTGATTTAGCAATACTAGCTGAAATTAAAAGTAGATTTCCTATTAAAAAGTCTAATCAAATTGCCGATTTATCTTTAGGTGGAATTTTAGTATTTAAAGAGGGTATTTTTATCCCAACTTCAGATTTATCTATTAATAAATTTAATGAAAATAAAATTATTATTCCAAATACAAATATTGGTGAAGAATATACAATTATTCAATTGATTGCTGGTCAAGATTATAAATCAGCTTTCTTTACTAAAGAACATGCCTTTAAAATCGGTAAAGAAAAAGATAATACAGAAGCAACGCAAAATGTTAAAGGTAGAGTAATGTCTGATCTTTTAAAGGCTGCTTCTAAAAATACATTAGAATATGGTGTTGTTGAAGTCAATTACACATATAATAAAGATACTAAAATGGTAACATTTGATTTGATAGATATAGATGCAAACTATCATTTCTTTGTAACTAGAAATAACTTATTTGTTTCACCTATAAATTATACCATTGATAATACTAATAATACTTTAACAATGCATGCTAATAACTTAGATGATATTAGATTTTTTCAATTCTATTTACCGCACAAATATGTACCTGTTGAATTTAATTATGCAGAAAGTTTAGCTACATCTGATGGATGGATTACAATTGAATTAAATAGAGATTTTTCTTTAGATGATCCACTTTTAGTTTATAGAAATGGTTTATTGCAAGAAAGTGCAAATATTAATATTATCACACAAGAAACTTTAGTTGATGATAAGGGTAATAATTATACTGTTGATGGTTTAAGAAAAGTTCAATTATTTGGTGATGCAGAAACTAATAATGAATCAACTACTGGAATACAAACTGGTGATATAGTTACAATTATGCAAGTTTCTCAACCAGAATTTTACCATATTTTCTTAGAAGAATTTAGTGCAACTGTTGATGGTTTTAACTTATTTACTTTAAATAAAATTAATAAAGACAAAGAAATGGTTGTTTCAAGAAATGGTATGAAATTGGATGATGATGAATTTCATATTAATGATGATGGTAAATTAGTGGTTTCTAATTGTAATGGTCCAACTGTTGATGAATTAGCTTCAGACCCAAATGCTACTGGTGATTTAATAGCAGTTTACCAATTTTATACTAAAGATGTTATTGCCACAGATGATTTAACTCTAACTAAAGAAACTATTACAGCTACTAAAACTGGTTCAGAATATTTCCAATTATCAAATACTCAATTTGTGAAAGATGAGTTTTTATTAGTTTTCAAAAATGGTCAATTAATTACTAGAAAACAACCAGAAGGTGAAAATACAACACAAGATCAAATTAATACTTTTGAAATATTTGCTCAAAGAGTATACAATAACAAAACTCCGGCATTGGACATTAATGGTAATCCAATATATGATTCTGAGGGTAAACCTGTTATTAATGTTGATCCAAATGATTATCAAGATATAACAGCATTTAGTTTAGATAATGTTGTAACTGGTGAAGAAATTTCAGTTTTCGAATTTAATAAAAAAGTTACTAATGTCAATAATCTTTCTAGTGAAAATCACTATGAAATTTTACCAAGTAATAATATTCAAAGAATTTACACTAGTAAATTTGAACAATTATCAAACTTAACAATGGTATTTCAAGATGGTTTAATTATTGATAGAAAAGTTGATAGTGTTGGTGATGATACTATTAGAAT
>Ga0114934_10001847_pt1 | contig 13697 bp, 10 predicted proteins | sample 4SBtaG_2_FD_99695 | JGI IMG/M metagenome (GOLD analysis project Ga0114934, IMG submission 99695) | Deep subsurface microbial communities from Kolumbo volcano to uncover new lineages of life (NeLLi) - 4SBTROV10_white metaG | ecosystem: Environmental > Aquatic > Marine > Volcanic ... | reverse complement strand
TTTTAATTATGTGAACAAAAGTAATTCAATTTCTATTAATACCAAAAAAATCTTTCATTTGTAGATTATTTGTAGTATCATTTTTTAATTACCTTTGTAGCCCTTTTATAATTTTATGTGGATAAAGATTGCACGGTTAATACTTAGGAATAAGGCAGTTATGCTGTCTTTGATTGGTGTGTTTACGGTGTTCATGGCTTACAAGGGATCACATACTAAGCTATCGTACGAATATGCGAGTATGTTACCAAAGAAAGATACTGCCTACAAAGAATATAATTATTTTAAATCACTTTTTGGAGAGGAAGCTAATGTCTTTGTGATTGGATATAGGGATACTAATTTATTTGAGATCAATAAATTTAAAGAGCTGAGAAATTTAACGGACTCCATAAAAACAATAGATGGTATAACAGGATTGTTGGATGTTTCGCATATAATGACGATAGAAAAGGATACAAAAGCCAAAAAATTTGTAATTGTCCCGGTTTTTCCTGATACTATTTCATCACAAGAAGTTTTAGACTCGTTAGGGCAGGAAGTTTTCAGTCTTCCGTTTTACAAGAATCTGTTATATAATGACACTTCTCAGGTGTTCCTGACAGCAATTACTTTTGAAAAAAAATTGATTGATAGTAAGGAGAGAATTCAGGTTATTGATAATATTAAGGAGCGATTTGATGCTTTTGGAAAAAAATACCGGTTAAATGTACATTATTCGGGTTTGCCTTTTATAAGAACTGCTATTTCCGAGAAGATACAGAAGGAAATGAGACTGTTTATTATTTTGGCATTATTGATTACCATATTAATATTGTTTTTCTTTTTCCGGTCATTTCGCGTTGTGCTTTTTTCAGTTATTATTGTGGGAATTAGCATTATTTGGGTATTAGGGACCATGGATTTGCTGCATTATAAAATTACGATTTTAACTGCAATGCTTCCCCCTTTAATTATTGTGATTGGCATTCCAAATACAATATATTTATTGAATCATTATTTTTTAGAGTATAAAAGCCATAATAATAAGATAAAGGCACTACACCGGACGATACATAAAACGGGAAATGCCATTTTTCTTACCAATCTAACAACGGCTGCCGGATTTGGTACTTTTATTATCACAAACAGTAAAATATTACAGGAATTTGGTATCGTTTCATTTTTAAACATTATTGGTTTATTTATCCTTACAATTATTTTAATCCCTACTTTTTACAGTTTTACAGGTCGTCCTAAGGCACGACATATAAAGCATTTGAATAGTCGATTTTCTTCATGGTTTCTTGGCTTTCTGTCTAAAGTAATTTCACAATTCCGAAGATGGATTTATTGGGCAACAGCAATTATTGTTTTAGTTTCTATTTTAGGGATTTACAAGATAAATGTTTTGGGTTATATGGTAGATGATATACCTCACCATGATCAGGTATATGTGGATTTGAAATTTTTCGAGAAATATTTTCATGGGGTATTACCTGTTGAGATAATGATTGATACCCAAAAGAAAAAAGGTGTTTTGAATTTGAAAAATATCAAAAAGATTGATAAACTGCAAAAACGGTTGGCTACTTATCCTGAATTATCGAGACCTGTGTCGTATGCGGAGGTTGTTAAGTTTTCAAAACAAGCTTATTATAATGGGAAACCATCATTTTATAAGGTGCCCAATGGCATGGAAAAAAATTTCATTCTGTCGTATGCAGCCAAGGAAAAAGATGAAAAAAATCTGGTAAAATCGTTTGTAGATAGCACAAAACAAAAAGCCCGTGTAAGTATTCAGGTTGCCGATATCGGAACAAAGAAGATGAAGCCTTTGATACAAAACATTAAAGCAGAGATTGACAGTATTTTTTCGCCGGAGAAATATAAAACAATAGTTACAGGGATGAGCGTAATCTATATGAAAGGGATGCATTATCTGATTAACAATTTATTTATTAGTGTAGCTATGGCAATTTTACTGATTGCCATTTTTATGTCTCTGTTGTTCGGGTCTTTCCGTATGGTGCTTATTTCAATGTTGCCCAATTTGATTCCGCTTTTACTTACGGCAGGCATGATGGGATTTTTCGGGGTGCCGTTGAAGCCGTCCACAATTTTAGTGTTTAGCATTGCTTTTGGTATTTCTGTCGATGACACCATTCATTTCTTGACAAAATATCGACAAGAACTTCGACAATACGATTGGGATATCAGTAAATCGGTATCGGAAGCATTACAACATGTGGGCATTAGTATGCTTCATACTTCTATTGTCTTATTCTTTGGTTTTTCTATTTTTATTTTGTCTGATTTTGGAGGCACTATTGCATTAGGGTTGCTGGTTTCATTTACTTTATTAGTTGCCATGCTTACCAATTTATTCCTGTTGCCTGCATTGTTGCTTTCATTTGAGCGATATATTACAACCAAAGCATTTGCAGAACCGATGCTTAGTATTTTCAATGAAGATGAAGATATTGAGCTGGATGAGTTATAAAAATTGTATTGAATATAGTATTTATAATACCTGATTATCCAAAAAAGGATTTGTTTTAATCTCAATACCAATGGTGGTTTCCGGTCCGTGACCCGGAAAAACTTTTGTGTCTTCTGGCAAGGTCAATAATTTTTTATGGATTCCGTTAAGTAAATCGTCGAGGTTTCCTCCGGGGAGGTCTGTCCTTCCAATAGAACCATTGAACAAAACATCGCCTACAATAGCAATTTTATTTTTTTCGTTATAGAAAATTACACTCCCTTCTGAGTGTCCCGGTAGGTGATTAAACTGAAATAAGGCGTTGCCGATACCAATCGTTTCATTGTTGCTCAAATGATAATTGATAACAGGTGGTTTTGAAATGTCAAAACCAAAGCCTTGAGCATATTCCGGTGCACTATTAATCATTTTTTGTGCTTCCGGGTGTGCATAAAGTGGCAGTCCATAGGTATCCATCAAAAAATTAACACCACAGATATGGTCAAAATGACCGTGTGTAAGTAGAATCATTTTAGGCGTTAAACCATTTTCTGTAATAAATGATTTTATTCTGTTGTTTTCCTCATCTGAACTATTTCCGGGGTCTACAATAGCACAAGTTTTTGTGTCGTCAACCAAGACATAAGTATTTTCTTGAAACGGATTGAAAATAAAACGGTAAACCTTCATCATGAATTATTCTTTTCCTTTTAACATGGGGACAAATGAAAATTGTCCATATTTTTTAACTTCAAAATTTGTTGTGTCCAGTTTTTTAAATGTTGTCATAATTTGTGTGTTGCCACTGGCAATTGGGGCGACTAATATACCTCCTATGTCTAATTGTTTTAAAAGTTCATCAGGAACAGAGGAGGCGGCAGCAGTAATCAAAATCTTGTTAAATGGTGCATAAATAGGGAGTCCTTTATAGCCATCGCCATAAAACAGGTGTGCTTTGAGATTCAATGTTTTAAATAAAAGTTTTGTTTTTTCATGGAGAATCTGGTGTCTCTCAATACTGTAAACTTTAGCCCCCATTTTAAGGAGTATAGCAGCTTGATAACCTGACCCGGTGCCAATTTCCAATACTTTATCGCCCGGATTAATTTGTAGCAGTTGTGTTTGAAATGCGACGGTGTAGGGTTGGGAAATAGTCTGTTCTTTGTCAATGGGAAGCGGTTTGTTATCATAAGCATGTTCAACATACATTGGGTTTACAAAATAATGGCGCGGTAATGTAGCCATTGCAGACAACACTTTATTGTCTTTAATGCCCTCATGTTTAAGTAGTTCAACAAGCTTTTGCCGTTTCCCTTGCAAAAGAAAATTATCGTTAATAACCATGTTTAAAAATTGAGACTAAAAATACTTTAAAATATTAACATTAGCTTACTTTTGTGTAAAATAAATTGTGTGTATGTTGAAAGTAGGTATTATTGGCGTGGGACATCTCGGCAAAATTCATTTAAAGATTTTGTTGGGAATGCCTCAAGTTAAAGTTGTAGGTTTCTATGATATTAACAAACAGGTAGCATCGGAAGTGTCATCAGAATTCAGTGTTACGGACTTTCCAACAATGGAATCATTAATTGATAGTGTGGACATAGTGGATATTGTAGCACCCACCACCTCACACTATGAGATAGCACTTAAAGTTATTAAATCATCTAAACATGTTTTTATTGAAAAACCATTGGCAGCAAGTGTTGAGGAGGCAAAAGAGTTAGTTAAACTGGCTCATGAGGCCAAGGTGAAAATTCAGGTAGGACATGTAGAACGATTTAATCCTGCGTTTATTGCAGCAGCTGACTATATTAAGAATCCTATGTTTATTGAGAACCACCGCTTAGCATTATTTAATCCCAGGGGAACGGATGTATCAGTAGTGATGGATTTGATGATACACGATTTGGATATTGTATTGCATACAGTCAAATCATCGGTCAAACGCATTAGTGCCAGTGGTGTTGCGGTTGTAAGTGATTCCCCGGATATAGCTAATGCCCGAATAGAATTTGACAATGGTTGTGTCGCTAATTTAACGGCCAGCCGCATGTCGATGAAAAATATGCGAAAAACGCGTTTTTTTCAAAAAGATGCTTATTTGTCGGTAGATTTCCTGAACAAGAAAACAGAGGTTATCAAAATGAAACAAGTAGAGCGGGAAAGCGACCCGTTGGCAATGTATATTAACTTGAAAGAAAAGGGAATTAAACAAATCTATTACCTTAATCCGGAGGTAAAAGAAAATAATGCTATTGAGCAGGAACTAACTACCTTCTTCCATGCAATAGAAACTGATACTACGCCACCGGTTACTATAGAAGATGGCTATGAAGCACTTTCTGTTGCACAGGAAATAGTTGAGAAAATTAAAATAAATTGTGTTACTTCCTCATAAGTTTTCAACAAACATACTATCTGGTAAAATAGTTCGTTAATTTTCAAAACTAAACCATATTGTGTATAAATATATTATTAACTTATTTTTAATTTTTTTAGTTTTTTTAGTTTTTTTGTTTTCCGGGTGTGATATTATTAATCCGTCTGAAGAGGTGCCTGCCTATATTCAAATTGATTCTGTAATACTAATTCAACCGAGTTCGGCCTATCAGACCTCCGAGAATATTACCGATGTATGGATAAATTTAGATGGTCAAAAGATGGGTGTCTATCAATTGCCGGCAAAATTTCCTGTAATTGCTGAAGGTAAACATCATTTAACTGTTAGGGCTGGTATTAAGGACAATGGTATTAGTGCGAGCCGTATTATTTATCCTTTTTATACTTTTTTTGAGTTGGATACCGATTTTGTGCCTCAGCAAACCATTAATATTACACCTGATTTTAAATATCAAGATGGGTTAAATAAGTGGATTGAAACTTTTGAGGATCCGGGGTATAAATTAGAATTGACTTCAAAAAGTGATACCACGCTGGAACGGATACCCGATCCACGCGATTCATCAGAAAATGTAGGTGCATTTTATTTGAGCCCCGACCGAACAATTTTTCAGTGTGCTACGACCGATGTTTTTCCCCTTACCTATAATGCTGGCGGCATTTTTGTGGAATTGGATTATATGAATGATCAGGAATTTGTGGTGGGATTGTTTATCAACAAACCGGATCAGACCATTGAGACACCGGTAATACATATCAATCCACATCCCGATTCGTTTAATAAGATTTACATTGATCTATTGTATATTGTGAGTCAAAATCCGGATGCTATTGATTACAAATTATTTGTGGGTGCAGAAAAAGTTGATTCTTTAGATAATCCTAAGATTTACTTTGATAATCTAACTTTGATATATCCGTAGCCAATGAATAATGTAAGACAAAGACGGCAAATAATTTTATATGTTTTATTTGACATATTGTCGGCTATGTCCGCATGGACAGGGTTCTATCTTTTTAGAAAAATGGTTATTGAGCCACAGAAATTTGGCTACAAAGTTCCAATAGTTTTTAATGAGACATACTATAAGGCTTTAGTGCTTTTACCTGTTTTGTGGGTTGTATTCTATTTTCTTTTTGGTCATTATAAAAATGTTTATCAACGATCGCGATTGAAAGAGTTATGGCAGACATTGTCAATGAGTATTATTGGCGTAACGGTAATTTTCTTTGGATTAATCCTGGATGACTTTGTAGGCAATTATACCAATTATTATAGTTCATTTTTGGTTTTATTTGGTCTTCATTTTGGATTGACATATTTACCAAGGTTAATAATAACTACTATAACAAATCACCGGATTCAAAACAAAAAAATAGGCTTTAAAACAATAATGATTGGTAGTAATGAAAAAGCAGTAGAATTATTGAATAAAATTAAAATGCAAAAAAAATCTGCCGGTTATATGTTTTTAGGTTTTGTTCCGGTTTATGAACAGAAAACATATCTTTTAGAAAAAGAAATGCCAAGAATTGGCAAGTTAGATAATTTATACAATATTATTAAAGATAATGATATTGATGAAGTTATAATAGCCTTGGAAACGAAGGAACAAGATAAGATAGAAGATATTATCAATAAAATTGATGGATTGAAAGTAAATATTAAGATTATTCCTTCAATGTATGATGTTTTGACAGGAAAAGTTCGCATGTCATCATTATATGGAGAGCCATTAATACAAATTTCTCAGGAACTAATGCCGGAATGGGAAGCTAATGTAAAAAGGATAATAGATATCTTTTTTTCCATTGTGGCAATCATTATTTTATTACCCGTTTATATTTTTTTGATAATAGGCGTTAAACTTTCCTCAAAGGGGCCTGTTTTCTTTTTACAGGAACGGATTGGTCGATATGGAAAACCTTTTAATATCATTAAATTTCGGACAATGTATGTTGGGTCTGAAGCTAATGGTCCGGCACTTTCAAGTAAAAATGATAAACGGATTACACCTTTTGGGTTATTTCTTAGAAAAATGCGCCTTGATGAGTTACCCCAATTTTGGAATGTCATTAAAGGGGATATGTCTTTAGTAGGTCCTCGTCCGGAAAGACAATATTTTATTAATCAGATTGTTAAAAAAGCGCCCCATTATATTCATTTACAAAAAGTAAGACCAGGGATTACTTCGTGGGGACAAGTGAAGTTTGGTTATGCTGAAAATGTAGATGAAATGATTGCTCGACTAAACTATGATATTGTTTACATAGAGAATATGTCGCTCTATGTTGATTTTAAAATTTTGATATATACCATATTAATTGTCATTAAAGGTAAGGGAAAGTAATTTATCTGAGTTTCCTAAAGCTTATTTACCCTTGTTATCATTTTTTAACGCCGCTGACTGTACGCTACTGTTCAGTTCAAATCCAATTAACAATACAATAGCCAAAAAATAAATCCATAATAACAAAACAATGATTGCGCCCAAAGAGCCGTAAAATTTATTGTATTTCCCAAAATGACTTACATAGCTCGAAAATCCAACAGAAAATAAGATAGAAAACAAGGTGGCAACAGAAGACCCAACGGAAAAAAACTGCCATTTCTTTCGTTCTGTGGGTGCGACATAATATAATATAGAGATAGAAAAATAAAATAGTAAAATGACGAGAAGCCATTTCCCGGCAAAGAGAAGATAAAGCACCCAATTCTCGCGAATTAGTCCAAGTTCCAGTAAATAATTGACAGCCGAACGACTACCGATAATCAGTGTTGTTCCTACTGAAATAAGTATGGATAAGACAAGAGTTAATGCCAAAGAGACTAACCGTTGTTTCCACCAAGACCGTTTTCTGGTAATTAAGGCAGAATTATTAAAAGTAGCAATTAGATTATTGATACCATTAATTGAGAAATATAAAGTTGTCAGCATACTTATAGATAATAACCCGCCGCGTTGGTTAGTCAATAAGTCGGAGATGGTTTCTTTGAAAGTCATAAAGGCGTAATGGGGCATAACACCTGAAAGAATATCCAAAATTTCTTTTTCCATATTGTGAACGGGGAAATAAGGAATTAGCGTAAAAAGAAAAATAATGGCAGGAAAAATTGCTAAAAATAGGTGAAATGCAATGGAGGCTGCTCGTGTAGTAATGAATCCGCCACGAAGACTTTTAATGAAAAAAACGCCCACTTCATAAATGGACATTTTTTGAAATCCGGGAAAAGAAACCTGTTTAGATTTCTCAACAACCAAGTTTGTCGTCCGGATGAATTTTGTTTTAATAGACATTGCTGTTAGATGGCTTTTAAGCTCATATCGAGGCTGTTAATGTGATGTGTAAGGGCTCCCACAGAAATATAATCTACACCACACAGTGCATAATCACGAATATTTTCATATACGATGCCACCCGAAGATTCTGTTTCGTAGCGATGATTGATAAGTTTTACGGCTTGTCGTGTTGCTTCGGGGGTGAAATTGTCTAACATAATACGGTCAATATTCCCTACAGCAAGTATTTGTTCCAATTCGTTAAAGTTTCTACATTCTATTTCAATTTTAAGGTTCAGGTTATTGTCCTTTAGAAATTGATTTGTTTTTTTTATGGCTGGTTCAATACCGCCTGCAAAATCAATGTGATTATCTTTGAGCATAATCATATCGTATAAACCCATTCTGTGATTGATGCCACCACCAAGACGAACCGCTTCTTTTTCTAAAAAACGCATGCCCGGCGTTGTTTTTCTTGTATCCAGAATTTTAGCCTTTGTCCCTTTTATTTTTTCCACATAACGGGCTGTTTGTGTAGCAATGCCACTCATCCGTTGCATCACATTTAAAAGCAATCGTTCAGCTTTTAATATAGCTTGTGCTTTCCCCGAAATCTCAAAAGCAATATCCTGTGGTTTAACCGGGTCGCCATCATTGATAAATTGTTTGAATTCAATATCACTATTTACCTCATTTAAAACGGCTTTTGCTATGCGGATACCTGCAATAATACCGGGTTCTTTTATAATAAGCTTAGCACTTCCTTCAGCATGGGACGGAATACATGACAATGATGAATAATCACCGGCGCCAATGTCTTCTCTGAGGGCATTCTTAATAAATGCCGTCAATTCATTTTCCATAAATCTTAATCTTCTTGTTTTTCAATCCGGAACTGATAGATATTATAATTCTTTTCGCCTCCTTTTAAAAGATAAAAAACGCGATATTTTCCGGTGGAGGTTATAATATTGCTAATATAATATTTAGCATTTGGTTTACCGCCACTATGTAGCAATGAAACTGAATTGACTTTATGATGCGATAAAAAATTATTCAAAATATTTTTGGCTTGTGTGGCAGAAAAAATATCTTCTTTATCAAGAACAGACATTTCGACCTGTGTATTAAAGAACGAAGCAATAAGATTAGCATTATTTAGTTTTAGTCCTTTCTGAATTTGTTCAGAAACAGTCTCTTGAGCCGAAATAAATAACGGTAATGTTAATAATAGAAAGACAGATAAAAATTGTTTTTTAATCATTGTTCTTATTTGTTAATGATGTGGCGAATATATAGCAAAAATCATGCAAGTCAGTCAATTATTAGAGAAAATTTATTTACTGATAGAAGCATACTCGTAAAATCGTATTCTCAAGTGGTTTGTTTGCCCATATTTCCTTTGTAAACAGAATAACATTTATTAAAAAGGTTTTTTCCATAAAAAATCGACTATATTTGTTTAAAAAAATTTTTTAGTGCAGATAACTTTAATTCTTGTCGGGAAAACAGCCTCCAAGCATATCAATGCAGCGTTTGAAGAATATGTCAAGCGGTTAACGCATTATGTGCCGTTTAGTATTGATATTATTCCATCAAGTAAAAATATTAAAGATCATAACCAGCAAAAAAATTTGGAAGCAAAAGAGATTCTTAAAAGGATAAAAAAAGAAGATTTTGTGGTGCTCTTAGATGAGCGGGGAAAATCATTTTCATCGGTTGGATTTGCAAAATATCTTGAGAAATTACAGTTGCAATCGAGGAAAAAAGTTATTTTTGTTGTTGGCGGTGCTTTTGGTGTAACTGATGAAATATTTGCTCGTGCCAATATGATTATGGCTTTATCCAAAATGACTTTTTCGCATCAAATGGTCCGGTTGTTCTTTATTGAGCAACTTTATAGAGCCTATACTATTATAAACAAAGAATCCTATCATCACTAGAAAAAAACATATCAACCGTTTTGTGCTTGTTGCTATTTTAATGATAGTAGCAATCATTGGTGGCTTTTTTGCCATTTATCCTTGGGGCGTTGTTCCGCTTCATAAGATTCAAGCTAATTTCAGGGAAGCACAACAGTTGACTGAAAAGGTTTTGTCCGAAACAGCCTCTTCATTAAATGAAATTGATGATGAGAACGGTTTTGTGTCGCTTTTTACGACATTGGCAAAACAATATGGCGACAAAGAAATGTTTTTTTATCGTTTCCATGGCACCCAACTAAAAAATTGGTCTTCAAATGAATTAAATGTAACGCCTGATTTATTGAAAATACCGGATAAAGCAGTCATAGAATTTGATCATAACCTGCTTCAACTATTTAAGCAAAAAACAAAACACGGCACTTTATTAGGCGTGTTGCTAATACGCCGCGATTATTATGTGCACAATAAATATCTGAAAGGACAAAATTATTTAGGTATTCCGCAGGACATTGATATTGCCTTGACAACAAACCGGAATGAGATGCTTGTGAAAAACACAGATGATAGTCCTGCATTTTCTTTAAGAAAGACAACGGAAAAAACAGAGAATAAGGCCTTGGAAGATTTGTTTTTTCTGATTTTCCTTGTGGGGTTCATATTATTACTTTCTGTTATTATTGATTTGAAAAACAAATATTTGGTTGTTGGCATACTGTCTTTTTTATGGCTTCTTCGGATGGGCTCACTTACGGAAAAATATCCGGAAGCATTATATAATTTAGCCCTTTTTCAACCATTTACCTATTCGTTTAATTCGTGGATGTTTTCTTTGGGCGATACCCTTATTAATGTTATTCTGATTTTCTTTTCGGTTTTATTATTAAAAAAGTTCTTGACTGGAAAACGGAGGTTGCCCAATTATTTATTGCTGTTCAATATTTTGTTATTAGGGGTTGTTTTTGAGTTGATTTTTATTTTTCTCAAAAGTTTGATTTTTGATTCTAATCTGAACTTTTTGTTTTTTTCTTTAACCTCTATTAATACGAATCAGTTTTTTGCACTTGTTTCAATTGTTATTTTATTATTTGCATTTTATCATTTGGCTAAAATATTTTTATCCGGTTTTCTGTCACAGCGGTATAAAATTTTGTATTACATCAGTGGTTTTATTGCCGGTAGCGGTTTATTTGTTTACCAAATTTTGCAATGCAGTCATTGTTGGCTTACGGGAATGATTATCGGTGTCTCTTTTGTTATTTTTCTTTGGATAATTTATTTCCTGAAAGACAAAAAACCTTCTTTTTCGTTTTTAATCTTGAATATTGGGTTGGTATCGTTGCTATTAACATTATTATTTTTCTTTTTTACAGAGAAAAAGGCAGACGCTACTAAACGGTTATTGATTGTAAAATTAGCCAATGACCGCGATTTTGTGGCAGAATCCATATTGCCGGAACTGGGACATGCAATTCATTCCGATACCACTTTAACCAATTTATTGTTTAGCAAGGAAGTGTCTTTTGATAAGATTAATGAATATTTAAGCAGAAAATATTTTCATGGATTCTGGGATAATTTTGATTTTCAGGTAACAGTTTGTAATCCCTATGACAGTTTAAATATTTTAGAAAATAGTGAGGTAGAGAACTGTTTCACTTTTTTCGATGATTTAAAAAAGGGTATTGGGGTTCAACTTTCAGATACTAATTTTTATTTTCTGGACAATAATAATGGACGAAACAGTTATCTTGGAATTTTACCATTTTATCGTGACGGAAAACTTATCCGTATATTTTTAGAGATTGATTCTAAACTAATTTCTGTGAAACTGGGGTATCCCGAGCTTCTGATTAATGGAAAAACAGAAAGTATTGGGATGCAATCAGAAATATTTTATGCAAAATATAAAAATGGTAAACTCATTGCCCAGATGGGGGATTATGCTTATCCGCTAATAGACAAGCCCTATCGACATCGTCTGAACGGCAAACAATTCCTTTTTTTCAAGGCCAATAAATTTAAACATCTTATTTACCAAAAAGATAACCAAACGGTTATTGTCCTTACAACCCCGGGCAATTCATTTTGGGAATTTTTGATGGAATTTTCTTATTTGTTTCTACTTGGTGTTATCGTGGGGATGGCCATAAGAATATTTAAGAAAAATAATATTAAAGAATGGTTTAAATTACTGAATTTTAAGCGCCGTATCCAACTAACAATTTTCGGAACCCTATTTAGTTTCTTTATCATTGTTGGGACACTTACTGCTTTTTTTGTTTATTATCAGTTGCAAGAGCGGTTTCAGGAGGAGATGAGTGAGAAAATAGAGTCTGTGCGTGTGGAATTGATGCATAAAATTGTTTCATTTCCTGATTTGTCAATTCAGGAAAAAGGGTATCTAAATTCGTTACTTGTAAAATTTTCTACTGTCTTTCTAACAGACATTCATTTGTTTTTGCCTGATGGACAACTCATTGCTTCTTCACGACCTCAAATCTTTGATAAAAACATTGAAGGCAAGATGATGGATGTCAATGCCTTGCAAGCGTTAAAAATACGGAAGGTCTCAAAATTTGTTCATACCGAGCAAGTAGGGAAATTGAAGTTTCTTTCTGCTTATATTCCCTTTTTTAATGACCAGAATAAGCTTATTGCCTATTTGAACTTACCTTATTTTACACGACAGTCTGAAATAACCCAACAGCTTACGCAGATTGTAGTTACCATTATTAATGTATTTATCCTGCTGATTCTTATTTCTTTCCTTGTGGTAGTTGTGGTAGCAGAACAATTAACAAGACCGTTGGCTGTAATCCGGAAACATATTCAGCAATTACAATTTGGCGGGAAAAATAAAACGATTAGTTATGTTCGTAGTGATGAAATTGGTGATTTAATTGCAGAATATAACCGGATGGTCGGAGAATTAGAAAAAAGTGCCGAAATGTTGGCACATTCGGAGCGGGAATCTGCATGGCGCGATATGGCAAAACAAGTTGCTCACGAAATTAAAAATCCGCTTACCCCTATGAAATTAAGTGTGCAGCATCTGCAAAAGACTTGGCACAGTCATGCAGAAAATTTAGATGAATTTATAAACCACATAGCCGGGAACCTCATTGAGCAAATTGATGCGCTAACAGTGATTGCTAATGAGTTTTCTAATTTTGCAAAGATGCCCAAAACAAAAGAAGAGGTGTTTAATCCGTTAGAGAAATTGGAAAAAATTGTTTCACTTTTCAAAGGAAACACAAACATTAATTTATCGCTGTTAACAGATGAGGCAACAAAAGATATCCGGATTAAGATGGACAAAGAACAATTTACTATTGTTTTTAACAACTTGATTAAAAATGCCATACAAGCTATTCCGTCAACAAGGAAAGGTGAGATTTATGTAAAGACAAAAGTGGAAGGGAATAAATTTTTAGTGGAGGTGTCTGATAATGGCATTGGTATTGCGGAGGAAAATCAAAACAATGTTTTTTTGCCAAACTTTACTACCAAAACCAGTGGCATGGGAATAGGACTATCTATCGTCAAAACCATTATGGATAATGTCAATGGAGAGATTCAGTTTGAGTCAACACAAGGCGTAGGGACAAAATTTCTTCTAATATTTCC
>Ga0114934_10001846_pt1 | contig 13707 bp, 14 predicted proteins | sample 4SBtaG_2_FD_99695 | JGI IMG/M metagenome (GOLD analysis project Ga0114934, IMG submission 99695) | Deep subsurface microbial communities from Kolumbo volcano to uncover new lineages of life (NeLLi) - 4SBTROV10_white metaG | ecosystem: Environmental > Aquatic > Marine > Volcanic ... | reverse complement strand
CAGATGGACACTCTAAGGGAGCAGTTCAAGCTGTTAGTTCTATCTCTAGTGTAATAAAGAATTTAATTTCTCAGTCGACAAATGGTAGTCCTTTATGTTACTCGAATTCTAAAGCTTGGGCAGTTGCCGCTCCTAGATTAACTGATTCAAGTTATTATCTCTGTATAGATAGTACAGGGAAGTCAGCTGTCTTGACGAATCCAATCTCTGGTCCGGTCTGTAAATAAAGATCTCTCAGCCCCCAGTTGTACGACATCGGGTGCTAGATGTCGGACAACTGGGGGCTTTGATTGTAATATTTATAGCACTAGATTTATACTCAATTTTCTGGTATAAAGATGTAGTCTATCTTATCTTTGATAGGCGATATGGTGCCTATAGTGTAATGGTTAGCACAAGAGTTTGTGGAACTCTTAGTTCCGGTTCGAATCCGGGTAGGCACCCACACCTTTCAGCTCATTGTCTTAAATAAATTTATTTATGTTTTATCTTTATATATTAAAAAGCAAGAAAGACGATAAATTATATATAGGTTCTACTAATGATTTAAGACGAAGACTTTCAGAACATAATAATGGAAAAGTTAATTCTACTAAAACTAGAAGGCCTTTTGAGCTTAGATATTATGAATCTTTCTATAAAGAAGTAGATGCACGTAAAAGAGAGGCCTCTCTTAAAAAAGATGGCAAAGCTCTCGGTCAATTAAAGAGAAGGATATCTGAAAGTCTTCTATGAGCTAAAAGGTGTGGGTGTAGGCACCCCATTCGAGAAGAATCTGCTGAGAAAGAAGATTTATAAAATGAATTAAGTAACGAAGACTAAGTGTATTGCAGTCTATAAATATAAAGTAATATTTTAATATGATAAAAGGATTTACATGCGGGGCGTTTGATTTATTACATGCAGGGCATGTCCTAATGTTTAAGGAGTGTAAGGAAAATTGTGATTATCTTGTTGTGGGTTTACAGTCTGACCCTAGTATAGATAGAAAAGAAAAGAATAAACCTATAGAAACTTTAGAAGAAAGAATAATAAAGTTAAATGGTTCAAAATATATTGATGAAATTTTAATATATGATACGGAGAAAGATTTGTATAAAATGTTACAAGATTTAAAACCAGATATCAGATTTGTAGGGGAGGATTACAAAGGGAAATCATTCACAGGTGACGGTTTGCCGACAAAGATACATTTTAATAGCCGTAATCATAACTATTCCTCAACTAATTTAAGAGAGAGGATTAAGAATCAATAAAAAATAACTGCTACTTGCAGTTATTTTTTATTGTGATAATATATCAAGATTCATTGATATATGAAAGCGCAATCCGTGATGATTAGTTTCAATTCTGATGCGGATAAACTTGAGAAAATTATTATAGAAAATACGTAATTTTTATTAAATTAAACAAAATTAATTATTTATGTACATTAGTCAAATCGTTATTTTAAGTGCAATTGTTGGGGTGGTAACAGCTGGTTTAACTATTCGTTTTGATCGTTTTTTTATTATGTTGTTACTGCTATTTTTAGCAGGAACTACCATAAAAAATGCTGTTGATATATTTCTAGTAGTTATCTTTTTGGGGGCCCTAACTATTCTCTTAAAAAATAAAAAGAGTCTAAAGAAGATACCAAGAGAAAATCGTGTGAAATTTTTAACACTAGTACCCTTACTGGCAGGGATATTCTCTTTTTTAGGTTCTTGGTTATTTTTTAGCTCTTCATCAAGGGCCCTTATTATTGCATTTGGCATTTTAACTATTTTATATGGGCTCCGTATGATCTTTGTTCATTTTGGAGAACATGAAAAGAACTTTACTGAAGCTAAACCAATATACAGCAAAATTTGTAGCTTGTCCGGTCCTGTAGTTAGTGGTTTCTTTATTGGTTTTATTGGTACTTCCTTAAAAGCCTTGAAAATTCCTTTTGGTGTTAAGCTTGGCAAAATGAATCTACCACAAGTCTATCTGGGGAATGTTATTACTTCTGCTTATGCATCTTTATTTGCCATTCTCTGGAGAATTTTATTCTTTAATTTAAATAATATATCCTTTTTATTATATGGAGTAGTTATTTGGGGAACTATACATGCCATATCTGATATAACTGTTCCAGTATTTCCAGAAAAGTGGAAAAAAGTTTTTCAAATTATCATAGGAGCTATCTTATTAGTTGCAGCTATGAAAGTTTTTCTTTTGCACTAGGAAGTAATTTACCGAAGGTATTTTTTACTAGGTATTTTTTCAATTTTATATCCTAAGTTTAAATTCACTACTAAAATAGTCACCTTATAGGTGACTATTTTAGTAGTGAGAAAATTATTAATTATGTGGATCTTGCTCTTTAACTTCGTCTAAGCTTTCTTTTTCTAGCTGTACTACACCATTAACTTCACTAAACCCAACCTTAGCAGGATTTGCTTCACTCTTATCAGTTAAAATTTCATCTCTTCTCTTTTTGAATTCTTCTCTAGTTAATTCTGGCATCTTTTTTAAAAGTTGCTGATATAAGGCTTCTTCTTCTGTTTTTAAAGAAGTTTCACTATTATTCCCCTTAGGTTTTTCCATCATGATATAAATTATTTGACTTAATTATAATAATGTTGTATTATAGCAGAAATTAATAAAAAGGTCAATATGATCAAAAATATGTTCTTTAGAATCAATAAAGTTATTGACTCCAAACTTGTTTATAATTTTTCTAATTTTGTTCAGAGAGCCTATAAATTAAACAGAGAAGTAGTTTATATAATCTTTGATTCTCCTGGGGGTTTTCTTTCAGATTCTGGGAAAATTATAGATATTATGAATGCGAGTAAATTAAAGTTTGTAGGTATTGCTTACAAACGAGTAAATTCCGCCGCTCTTCCCATATTTCTTTCATCTGATGTAAGATTTGGTTATGGAGAGACTTCTGCTCTAATTCATAGAGTAGAACAAATAGATTTAAAGACTTCTAAGTTTGAAGTTCAAAGAGCTGAAAAAGAAGTTTTTGAGATTTTATCAAAAAAGTTAGAAATTCCCATTGAAAATATTTATGAAATGGCAGATAAAAATACTGTTATAGATTTAAATCATTCTTTAGGTAAAAAACTTTTTCTCAATAAATAAAGTCCTCAATTAATTTTAATTAGTTGAGGACTTTCTATATTTTGTAATCGTTACATATGGTGTTTTTTGGTTTTATAGTTTTATTTGATAAGTTTTTGGGGTAGAATCTTTATAAGAGTAATTATCTTATATATATGATTAAAAAAAATATAAAAACAAAAAGTAAAACAGTTTCTAAGAAAAAAATTAAGAATAAAACAAAACCCAAGAAAAAAGTAGTTGTTATGGTTAGTGGTGGTTTCGATCCAATCCATATTGGGCACGTTCGCTATATGAGAGAGGCCAAAAAGCTTGGAGATAAGTTGATTGTAGTTGTGAATAATGACAATTGGTTTAAAGTAAAAGGAAAGCCAGTGTTTATGTATGATAAGGAACGCAAAGAAGTCATTGAGGCTCTTGAATGTGTGGATGAAGTTATAATTTCTGGTCACAAAAAGGGAACGAAGGATATTAGCGTTTGTGAAGAAATAAAGAAAATAAAACCAGATATTTTTGCTAATGGTGGAGATAGAAAACCTGATGGGGATCCTGTCCCAGAGGTTCATTTGTGTGAGAAACTTGGAATCAAGTTGGTGTATAATGTAGGGTATGGAGGTAAAGTTAGAAGTTCTTCCATAATGCTTAAGGACTACGCTAATCACCTTAAGAATAAAAAATAGTAATGTATATCTCAAAAATAAATATACCAAAACAAATAATAATTTTATTCTTTTTGTCTGCCGCTCTTCTTTTATTTAGAGTGCTTATTTTTGGCGATTATTCTCTTGTGTATATGTTCTGGAATATATTCTTAGCTATAATTCCTTTCTTTCTTAGTACTTTACTCCTTTCTTATATTAAAAATATTAAGTATAAAAGAGTTATTTTTATTACAGTGGGGGTTATTTGGTTATTATTTCTACCCAATGCCCCATATTTAGTCACAGATCTTACGCATATACACTTTTCTGGTGATGTCCCTTCTATTTATGACGCATTATTACTTTTTAGCTCTGCTTGGCTTGGGATAATATTATTCAGTAATTCTCTTTTTCACATAGAGCAGATTTTTAGAAGCAAATTTTCTAAAAGAAGGACAAATATCCTTGTCACTATAATAATTTTCTTGACGTCATTTGGTGTCTATTTAGGAAGATTTTTAAGATTTAATAGTTGGGATGTCTTTGCTAATCATATATCTTTTCTAAAAGGGATTTTTAATTTATTATCAACTATAACTTTTAATATTCAATTGTTTCTTTATACAATTTTGTTTTTTGTTTTTATTTATGTTTCATATTATGCATGGAAAAGTGCAAAACTTTAGGATATTAAGAATTTTAATTGTGTTATAATGAGAAAATGCAAGATAATTTGACAGAGGATAATTTGAATTTCGATGAAGACCATAGGCCCTGGGGAACGTTTCGTCGTTTCACTTTAAATACTTCTTCAACTGTAAAAATCCTTAAAGTTAAGCCGAACGAAGAGTTAAGTTTGCAAAGTCATAAAAAAAGATCAGAATTTTGGCATGTTATTTCTGGTTCTGGATTTTTTGAGTTAGATGACAACAAGAAGTCTGTGAAAAAGGGGGATGAATTATACATACCAAAAGAAGCTAAACATAGAATATCTTCCACGGAAGAAGGAATTGAGGTTTTGGAAATTAGTTTTGGAATTTTTGATGAAAATGATGAAGTAAAATATAAAGATAAATATGGGAGAGTTTGATCCTTATGGCGAAAAGTAAAATTAAAAAAAGAAAAAACAAAAACAACGAAATACTATCTATAATAAGATGTTTTTTTCTTTTTAATTGTAAAAAGGGAAAAAAATTACGAGGAAAAAGAAAAATTTCAAAACCCTCTGTAAGGGAAAAACCAACCGATAATATAAAGTTAATCAAACACCCCCAAAATCCTATCATAGCTCCGAGTTACTATTCTTGGGAAACTAAGGCAACTTTTAATCCAGCAGCAGTTGAATCAAATGGTAAGGTTCATTTGCTTTACAGAGCAATAGGGGACGATGACAATTCAGTTCTTGGTTATGCCTCTTCTTTTGATGGTGTTCGTATTTCTGAAAGGCCTACATATGCAGTTTATAAACGCTACTTTAATAGGATAGAAAATGGACACGATTCTCCTATAAATTATATTTCTGGCGGTGGTTGGAGCGGAGGCTGTGAAGACCCTAGATTATCTTTGATTGATGATACTTTATACATGCTTTATACAGCATTTGATGGTTGGCATTCAGTTCGTATAGCTTTGACATCTATACCATTTAAAGATTTTAAAAAGAAAAGATGGAATTGGGCTAGACCTGTTTTGATATCAGAACCAGGGAGCATGAGTAAGAATTGGGTATTGTTCCCAGAGAAAATAAAAGGTAAATATGCTATTTTGCACAGCATATCAGACGGTGTCTTAATTAATTATTTTGACGATCTGAAAGAGTTAGATGGTAAAAAATTTATTAAAAGTATCTCTCGTGAGGCCAGAGAAGAAGCTGTCAGAAAGACAGGTAGGAGGGGTGTCGGGCCAACCCCAATTAAAACACGCGATGGCTGGTTAGTTTTATATCATATCAGTGAAGATGGTAAATATAAGATTAAAGCTATGGTTTTGGATCTGAAAGATCCAACTAAAATCTTATATAAGTCTAAAAAGGCGATACTTGAGCCAGAAGAAGATTATGAAAATAATGGTATAGCTTGGGGTATTGTATATTCATGTGGGGCCGTTGTTAAAGGGGGTGAATTATTTGTTTATTATGGCGGAGCAGATAAGTTTGTTTGTGTAGCTTCTGTTGCCTTAGATGAATTGTTGGATGGAATAAAACAAAACAAACAAATTAAACTAATTAAAAAGGAAAAAATGAATTCTAATAAATAGATATGTATGTAGCAAAGAAATCAAGTTACAATCCGATACTCATTCCCAATAGAGATCACTACTGGGAGGAGTTTGCGACTTTCAATATGTGCCCAATTAAAAAAGGTGATGTTATCTATGGTCTTTATCGAGCAATGTCTGCTATAGATGAATTGAACCCACAGCATCAAGTTTCAGTTATTGGGATTGGTAAGAGTAAGAATGGTATTCACTTTGAAGAAAGACGTCCCTTCATTACTCCCCAAGAAGAATGGGATAAAAATGGTTGTGAAGATCCGAGAATAACTTTTTTTGAAGGAAAGTATTATATTTTTTATACTGCTCTATCTCGTTATCCTTTCTCTGCTGAAGGGATAAAAGTAGGAGTGGCAGTTTCTAAAGACCTAGAGAAGGTAGAGGAGCGTCACCTAGTTACTCCTTTCAACGCGAAAGCCATGACCCTTTTCCCCGAAAGAGTAAACGGGAAGATTGTTGTAATTTTTAGTCTTCACACGGATAACCCTCCTTCTCAGATATGCTTAGCTTATTTTGATAAGATAGAAGATATTTGGGATGAAGATTATTGGGAGGAATGGATTAAGGATGCAGATAGTCATACTCTGAATTTTAAAAGAAATGCTTATGATCAATTAGAAGTTGGAGCTCCACCTATTAAGACAAAGTATGGTTGGCTACTTATTTATTCTCATATACAAAATTATTTTCCTGGTCCAGAAAAGTTAGATAAAGTTTTTGGAGTTGAAGCTGTTTTACTTAATCATGAAAATTTAACGAAGCTTGTAGGTCGTACTGGTGGGCCTATTCTTACTCCTGGTGAATCTTATGAGCTTACTGGTTATGTAAATGATGTCCTCTTTCCGACAGGAGCTTTAATAGATAAGGATATTTTGACTATTTATTATGGTGCGGCGGATACAACTGTATGCATTGCCCATGTTAGTCTGTCAGACTTAATTTCTACGATGCTCCTTGAACTTAGTGATGGTGGTGGTCTGCATCGTTATTCTAAAAATCCAGTTATCACCCCTATGGCTGAACATAGCTGGGAGACTAAGGCAACTTTTAATCCAGCAGCAGTTTATTTAAATAATAAAGTTCATATTCTTTACAGGGCACTTTCAAATGATAATACTTCAGTTTTTGGTTATGCTTCATCGAAGAATGGTTTCGCTATTAGTGAAAGGTTACCAGATCCTGTGTATGTACCACGCGAAGATTTCGAAAACAAAAAAATTGCACATGGTAATTCTGGCTGTGAAGACCCCAGGGTGACAAAGATTGGTAAAAAGATTTATATCTGTTATACAGCTTACGATGGAGCTAATCCTCCACGCGTAGCAGTTTCTTCTATTACTCAAAAAGATTTTCTAAAAAAGAATTGGAACTGGAGTAAACCAGTCTTGATAACTCCTCCTGGATTAGACGACAAAGATACTTGTATACTGCCAACGAAATTCAAAGAAGGTTATTTTGTTTTACATCGTATTGGTGATGAAGTGTGTGGTGATTATATTAAATCGTTAGATTTAAAGACAGCTATGGTGAATAGGTGCATCAGAGTATTTGGCCCCAGGGTGAACTCTTGGGATAGTGCTAAGGTTGGAATCACTGCTCCACCTATTAAAACAAAGTATGGTTGGCTACTTTTGTATCATGGAGTTTCAAAAAGCCATAATACTTACCGCGTTGGAGCTATTCTATTAGATTTAAAGGATCCTACTACTGTTATATCTAGATTAACTGACCCAATCTTTGCGCCAAAAGAAGAATATGAAAAAGTTGGAGTTGTGAATAATGTCGTTTTTCCTTGTGGTATGATTGTTAAAAATAAATATTTGTATGTTTATTACGGTGGAGGAGATGAAGTAGTAGGAGTTGCGAAGGCAAAACTAAATGATATCATGAAAGCTCTTCTGAACGGGAAAAAATTCAACGAAGAATAAAATAGAATTATAGCCTTATTTCTTGGTAAAAGACTATTTCGAAATTATTTTTTAATGTAGTCAAATTTTTGATTTTGGATCTAATTTTAGTACTTGCATATAAAGCTTTTTTGGAGATACTTTAAATATGGTTTGACGAACCCCTACAGTGTTATTCTAATTGGAGTTTTTGGGCTATTAATTTTGTGTTCATTTGTATCGGGGGTATAATGGATACCCAAAGGTTTAACATTATTAATAATTAATTTATTCACAAACTATGCCCTCAAAAAGTAAAAAAACCAACACAAAAAAGGTCGCTAAAACAAAAAAAACTATTCACTCAGAAAAAAAACCACGTAAGAATTCTTTTATTAAGAGCGTTCAGCGAAGAAATGGGGTAATTGTTCCATTCGACATAGAAAAGATCAGGAGTGCTATTAATAAAGCAATGCTTGCTAGTGGAGAAGGTTCACCAAAAGAAGCTCTTTTGGTTGCAAACAGAGTTTATATGGAGTTGGTCCGTATAGCCAAACACCACAAGAACTTTATTCCAAGTGTTGAGGGTATACAAGATGCTGTTGAGCAAGAATTAATGCTTGCTGATTATGTTAAATCTTCCAAGAATTATATTTTATACCGAGAAGAAAGATCTCGTCTGCGTTCTCATGATGTTGTTGTTCCAGAATATGTTAAAAAATTAACAGCAGAAAGTAAAAAATATTTTAGAAATCCTCTAGCAGAACTTGTTTATTATCGTTCTTATGCAAAATGGATTGAAGATGAAGGTAGGAGGGAGACATGGGTTGAAACAATTGATAGGTATATCAACTTTATGAGAAAAAATCTCGGTTCTAAACTTAAAGAAAGTGAATACAAAGAAATTCGCAAAGCAATGCTCAGACAAGAGTCGATGCCCTCCATGAGACTTTTGCAATTTGCCGGTAAAGCAGCTGAGACTACAAATGTTTGTTCGTACAATTGCTCATTCGTTGCTCCATCAACCTTTCAAGATTTTGGAGATATAATTTATATTTCAATGTGTGGAACAGGTGTCGGTTTTTCTGTGGAGAGTAAGAATATTCAGGCTCTTCCTCAGATTAAAAATCAGACAGGTAAAAAACTCAAAACTCATGTTGTCCACGACAGTAAAGAGGGATGGGCTGATGCTTTTGTCTTGGGTATGAAGACCTGGTTTGCTGGTGAAGATATAGAGTTTGATTATTCGGGACTTCGTCCAGCAGGTGCTAGACTTAAAACAATGGGCGGTAAAAGCTCTGGGCCTCAGCCATTGATTGATTTGATAAACTTTACTAGAAGTCGTATTTTGTCTAGGGAAGGTAGGCATTTAAGGAATATAGATGCTCACGATATTATTTGCAAGATAGGGGAATGTGTAGTTTCTGGAGGTGTTCGTCGCAGTGCCCTTATTTCACTATCTGATTTAGACGATACGGACATGCGTGATTCAAAGAAAGGTCAATTCTGGCTAAATGAGGGCCAGAGAATGCTTGCAAACAACTCGGCTGTCTATAATACAAAGCCGAGCGAGACTAAGTTCTTAGAGGAATGGATAGCCTTAATGCAATCTGGAACAGGCGAAAGAGGAATCTTTAATCGTGAATCATTATATAAAACTCTACCAAAAAGAAGACTAGAAAAATCTCAAAAGTATATTGGTGACATGGGAACTAATCCTTGCGGAGAAGTTATTTTACGTTCAAGACAATTTTGTAATTTGTCTGAAGTTGTTGCTCGTCAAGAAGACACAGAAAAAGATTTAATGAGAAAAATTAAAGTTGCCACAATTCTAGGAACCTATCAATCAAGTTTGACTGATTTTGCTTACTTAACAGAACACAACAAAGATTGGAAGAATAATTGTGAGGCAGAAAGACTTCTTGGTGTCTCTATTACAGGTCAGTGGGATTCAAAAGTCGTTCGTAATGGTGATGTTCTAGATAGATTAAAGAAAGAAGTTATTCGTCAAAACAAGATCTATGCTAAGAGGTTTGGAATTGGAGAGGCTACAGCTGTAACTTCCGTAAAACCATCAGGTACAGTCTCTCAGACAGTTGATTGTGCTTCGGGAATGCATCCTAGGCATGCTCCTTACTATATTCGTAGAGTGAGAATTTCTGCAACTGATGCCTTGTTTAAAATGTTGAAAGACCAAGGAGTTCCTTACCATCCAGAAGTTGGACAAACTATGGATAATGCCAATACTTATGTCTTAGATTTCCCAATGAAATCTCCTAAAGGTTCGATTTGTAAAGATGACATATCAGCACTTGAGCAGCTAGAATACTGGAAGGTAGTTAAAACTAAATACACTGAACATAATCCCTCTGTTACTATATCAGTAGGTGATAATGAGTGGATAGAAGTTGCTCATTGGTTGTATCAGAACTGGGATATTGTTGGAGGTCTATCATTCTTACCAAGAACTAATCATGTTTATCAGCTTGCTCCATATGAAACAATTGACGAGAAAAGATATAAAGAACTTGCGAGCAAGATGCCGGATCTTGATTTTTCTAAGCTTGTCACTTACGAGCTAAAAGATGAGACAGAAGTTAAGAATGAGCTTGCTTGTGTTGCTGGGATTTGTGAGATTGACTAAAGTATTATGTCTAAAAAGAATTTAAAATATTTAATAGCTTTTATTTCTGTACTAGCTTTCAGGTTAATTCCATTTAGAGCTCCTAATGTTGAACCGATAATGGCAATAGAAATGCCTTTTGCAAAAACCTACGGTAAATTATATGCATTTTTGTTTGGAGCTTTTAGTATTGTAGTTTTTGATTTATTTACCTCTAAAGTTGGCCTATGGACTTTAGTAACTGCTTTGACTTACGGGGCTATTGGCTTTGGGGCAAGCTATTACTTTAAAAATCGTAGTGGATGGAAGAATTATGCTTACTTTGCTGTGTTTGCAACCATATTATATGATGCTATCACTGGTTTGACTATAGGTCCTCTTTTCTTTGGAATTCCATTTATGGTTGCTTTAGTGGGGCAAATCCCGTTTACAATTCTCCACTTGCTCGGAAATGTTTCATTTGCTATAGTGCTTTCACCAGTAATTGAAAAATGGTCAAGGAAAAATGAGGGCAAGGTTACTTCCCCGAAGTTGGCCTTGGTTGATTAATATTAAATTGTAATTTTAAAATTTATTGATATGTTTGGAAGTGAGGTTCTACCACCTTGGTAGAGATTCCTCCACTGTGCCGCAACGGTAAAGCTTCGACCTAGGTCGAAGACGAGTCCGATCTTTACATACCAAAGTATCCCGAGCAGGAAATATAAATTATTCTTGAATTTAAAATCCCTGCTTTGCAGGGATTTTAAATTAGGTAAATAAAAATGAAAAATAAAAATTTAAAAAATAAAATAATTCACTTTATCTTTCTTATAATATTTCTCTTACCATTATTCTTTATTATAAATCATGGAATAAGTTTTACTAATCACGATAAGGACAACATAGGTCAGACGAAGCAGATAAGTAAGCAAGAGTCTGTAGCTATAAATATTTCAGGTAAGTTATATAAGATTAATATTCCTGAAGGGAGTAGTGCTCTTGATGCTATGAAAGTATTAGAAAGGGAAAATCCTTCAGTTTTTTCATTTATCTCAGAAAATTTTCCTGGTATGGGAGCCTTTGTGGAGTCTATAAATGGTATTAAGGGGGGAGAAGGAGGGTATTGGATTTATTATGTGAATAATATGAAGGCTTCTGTCGGGGTCTCTAAATATATCTTAAAGCCAGGTGATGTAATCACTTGGAAACAAGAATCATCAATATGAGAAAAAGTTTTTTTAAAAAGATTAGTTTTGTATTTATCTTTATTTTTATTTTTATTTTTACCCTAGGTAAGAATATTACCTTTGCTGCTGACCCAGTAACAAATGAAAATATCATTATAAGAGATGGATCCAATATTATTTATAGTGGTATCGTTCCTTTACCTGCTTCAGGTAATATAACTATTCCTGATAATAAAGGGGTGACTCACAGTGTAAATGCAGATAGTGTGTTGAGTGTTATATATACCTTAGATCAGAATAATGATTCTTTTTCCATTTCAGACCTTAGTTATAGTGCCTCCTATAGTTCTTTTCTTTTGAATTGTCTTACTCCAGCAGGAGGGACAAATCTTTGCTTTAATTGGCAATATGCTATAGGTAACTCCTACCCTTCAGTTGGAATGGATAAATATATTTTATCTGGAGGTGAAAATATTTATTTATTCTTTGGTCCACAGAATAGGGTTTTATTAAATAGTAATAATATCACGACAAGTGATACTCTAACTGTTACTTCACAAAAGTATGATTATGTAAATAATACTTGGGAGAAAAGACCCGGGGTTACTGTTGGACTTACTACCCCTAACCCGAGTGATCCATTTTCTCCGAACGATGATATAAATAAATTAGTTAATTCTAATACAGCTTCTGCTACTTTTTCAGAAATTCCTACAGGAACTTATAATGTTGGAATTAAAGAAGATTATTATTGGCCTACTGTAAAGTTAACGGTGACAACCCCTCCTGTTGTTACTGGGGCTGGTATGGGGTCAAGTGTTACCCACTTTAGTGGAGCGAGTAATATATCTAGTTTAATTAGTAATACAGACGAGACAACTAAGGAAATCTCTGATTCTCCAGTAAAGAAAGGTACTTTTTCTGTCCCGAATGCTTTGTATTTTCTATTAAAAAATGAAAACGAAGATGGCTCCTTTGGTCCGTATATGTATACCGACTGGGCTGCAATTGCAGGTGGGGCCGCTTATAATCAAACTCTAATATCTAATATTAGTAATTATTTTAAAAAAAATCCCTTAGACTCATCTTTACTTACAGACAACGAAAGGCATGCCATGGCCTTGATGGCTCTAAATATAAATCCATATACAGGAACTCCTACGAATTATATACAAAAAATAATTGATAGTTTTGATGGTCAGCAATTTGGGGATAAAGATTTAGTGAATGATGACATCTTTGCTTTGATTGTTCTTAAGAATGTTGGTTTTAATGAGAGCAATTCTATGATTGTGCAGGATGTTAAGTTTATTATTTCTCGGCAAGACCCTAGTGGTTCTTGGGGGAGTGTAGATTTAACCGCTGCTGCTATTCAAGCACTTGATAGGTTAAATGATCTTCCTGGTGCTCAAAAAGCAATTTCGGAAGCTGCTAACTATCTATTGAAAAAGCAAAATGATGATGGTAGTTTCGGAAACTCTTTTTCAACCTCTTGGGCTTTACAGGGATTCTTTAGCTCTGGTAATCCTAATACCTTAAAACCATCTAGTTACTTAGCTTCTCTTCAAGGGAAAGATGGTGGACTGGAGAAAGGTGAAGATATAAACTCTCGTATTTTAGCGACATCTTATGCGATTCCTGCAATTTTACATAAACCATGGAGTTTGGCTATGAGTAATTTCCCTCTCTCAATTTTTCCTGATCAAACCCTCAAAATCACTACTTCCATTTCAGAAACTCCAACTATTGCCAAGGTAATTACTACCCCAAAAACAAAGGAAACAGATTTATCTGTAGCAAAGATTATAAAACCAAAAATAAATAACAATACAACGATATCAGTAAAATCTAAAACTGACTCAGTAGTTAAAGGTAATTCCAACACAGCAACTAAGCCAAAAGACGATAAATATAATTTACCTATAAAAAGAAGTATATTTTATAATCTAAAAGCAACTATAATTTCTCTTTGGCATCGTTTGGGATTTTGATATAATAACTAGATATGAATAAAAAATTAAAAT
>Ga0114934_10001844_pt1 | contig 13710 bp, 15 predicted proteins | sample 4SBtaG_2_FD_99695 | JGI IMG/M metagenome (GOLD analysis project Ga0114934, IMG submission 99695) | Deep subsurface microbial communities from Kolumbo volcano to uncover new lineages of life (NeLLi) - 4SBTROV10_white metaG | ecosystem: Environmental > Aquatic > Marine > Volcanic ... | reverse complement strand
TGGGTATAGCTATATTAAAAGTTTAGAGTCTGTCATACTACAGATTAATCAATTAAACCATTTGATATCTAAGTGTTTATGAATTAAATGTCATAAAATTGTCATATTATTCAGATAGAGTATCTATACTCACTGAAACCTGCATCTTGAATGATTATGGGTATATAATTAAGATTAATCCCAAGATATGATGATTATTACACAGATTATTAATGGTCGTTATTTTTTTAATCTTTAATCAAGCTAATTACGGTATAGAAAAATGAGACAACATATTTCGCAACAATATAATGATGAGTTAGAGACCTTGCGTGAACAGGTATTGGCTATGGGTGGTCTTGTTGAAAAGCAATTAACAGATGCACTTGAAGCACTCATGGAAATGAATTCTGAGCAGGCTACATTAATTGTTAAACAAGATGCATTAGTGAATGCTCTTGAAGTTAAAATTGATGAAGAATGTACTAAAGTTCTAGCAAAAAGACAGCCAGCCGCAAGTGATTTAAGGCTGATTATGACGATTATTAAAACCGTTACCGATCTGGAAAGAGTGGGTGATGAAGCTGAAAAAATAGCCCGCATGACATCTGATATTGTGGTAGAAAATCCACTGGTATTGTCACATAAAAAACATCTTAAAAATATTAAGACGTTAGGCCAACATGTCATCAAAATGTTAAGGTCAGCTTTAGATTCTTTTGCAAGAATGGATATCTCTGAAGCGATGGATGTCGCCAAGCAAGAAACTGAAGTCGATCTACAATATGCTGCATTTTCTCGTCAACTCATTACTTATATGATTGAAGACCCTAGAAATATCAGTACAATTCTTGACGTGACTTGGGCTGCAAGAGCTCTAGAAAGAGTTGGAGATCATGCCAATAATATTGCTGAATACACGATTTATCTTGTTAAAGGTAAAGATGTGAGACACACTACTATGGAACAAATGCAGCACGTGGCTGATAGTTCGCGTTAACGGCAAAATGAAAAAAAAGATTCTGTTAGTTGAGGATGAGCAAGCAATACGATCCATGATTCGGTTTGCTTTAGAAGTCGATCTATTTGACGTGACTGAATCCAGCACGGCAGAGCAAGCCTGGCGAATGCTAAATGAGTTGCAAAAGGAAAACCACCTTCCCGACTTAATTTTATTGGATTGGATGCTACCCGGTGCTTCAGGCTTAGAATTTGCCCTTAAGTTAAATAAAAATAGCCATACCAAGAACATCCCCATAATAATGTTGACAGCTCGTGGTGATGAAACAGATAAAGTGAAAGCATTAAATGCTGGAGCTGATGACTACGTAGTTAAACCTTTTTCACCCAAAGAGTTGATAGCAAGAATTAAAGCAGTTCTTCGGCGCAGTGAAAAAGAACCCCCTTCTGAAATTCTTTCTGTTGGTACCATTAAATTAAATTTGCTGAGTAAGCAAGTGTTTGTTAATGCTATTGAAGTTTCAATGGGGCCGACGGAATTCAATTTATTGAAATTTTTTATGGAAAATAAAGATCGTGTTTTTTCACGCTCACAACTATTAGATCTCGTGTGGGGGCAACAGGTAATTATTGAAGAAAGAACGGTTGATGTTCACATTAGACGATTAAGAAAAGTGCTACAACCGATGAACGCAGATAAACATATTATTACGGTCCGCAGTTCCGGATATCGAATGTCTGCAAAATAATAATGGCATTATTATGAGTGAGATGAAAACCCTTTTAGGAAAACAAATCATTCTATTATTTTTTATCGTCGCATTTGCTTGGTTGGTCGGTTATTTATTAAATGCGATTTCACTCGTCATTATTCTTAGTTTACTGTTATTTTTATTTTGGCATGCAATCCAATTCAAAAAACTATTTTACTGGTTAATTAACCGTTCCAATGTCGATATCCCTGATCATATTGGTCCTTGGTATCCCATATTTGAATATTTATATCGATGGCGGAAAAAAACAAAACAAAACAAAAAAGAATTATTGTCTGTAATTAATGAGTTTCGTATGTCAACGGAAGCACTAGCTGATGCAGTGGTTGTTTTAGGATATGCAAACAGCATTATTTGGTGTAATAGAGCCTCAAGAAAATTAATGGGTTTGAATCGTTCGAAAGATACATCAAAAAGAATTGGGCAATTAATTCGCATGCCCAAATTTATTCAATTTTTAGAGAAAGGTAATTTTGAAGATGCTTTAACGATCCAATCTCCAATCAATGCAGAGATTATTTTAAATATTCAAATTACACCTTATTTGAAGTCACAAAAATTATTGGTTTGTCGTGATGTTTCAGAAATCCATAAACTCGAAAGAATACGTCAAGATTTTGTTTCTAATGTTTCTCATGAACTAAGAACACCCCTCACAGTCATCAATGGTTATCTGGAAGTTTTAGATCAAAATGCCAGTGTAAGCCCCCAGCAACTGAAACAAATGATTCATGAGATGACCTCTCAATCAAACCGAATGCAACACATTGTAGATGAGTTACTATACCTTGCAAAAATGGAACATGGGTTAAAACAAAAATCTTTGCAAGCGATAGATATGCATGCCATGTTGGCACAGTTGAAACAAGAAGCGGAAGCTTTATCAGGTGATAAGAAGCATCAGATATCAGTCACGATCAATGCAGAAGAAAGTTTATTGGCTTCATTTAATGATATCCATAAAATATTTTCCAATTTGGTTTTTAATGCAGTTCGCTATACACCTGAAGGTGGAAAGATTGATTTGAATTGGTATGTGAAGGACAAAAAAGGCTGTTTTAGTGTCTCGGATACGGGGCTTGGGATCAGTTCTGAAGACATTCCTCGAATTACAGAAAGATTTTATCGTGTTGATAGGGGCAGGGATCGTGATTGCGGAGGAACAGGATTAGGGTTGTCTATAGTCAAACATACTTTAGAAGGCTATCAAGCAAAACTGATAGTTAAAAGTGAGCTTGATGTAGGCAGCCAATTCACTTGTTGCTTTAAAAAAGATTGGCTTCAGTAATTATTTTATTAATGTTGCTATGTCAGGCTTTGGGACGATGGCAGCATGTGCCAGTGGCGAGCTTTGTGCACAAAGGCTCTTAGAAATAGAATTACCCTACTATGCACAAAAATTATCTTTATCTCGTTATAAAAATGATGCCTTTATGAATGAATTAAAAGGGTTCAATAAAGGCATACTTTGAAAATAATTAGATCTGAGAAGATTCTCTAAAACCTGAATCTTAGGTAAGATTAGGATTAGGAATATTATGCACACCGTTAACCGCTCTGCCAGATGGATCAATGAACCCTTGTAGTGATTCACTCCAAGCAAGTGCTTCGGGGGTGCTACAGGCAACAGATTTTCCACTAGGAACCGTCTTAATAGCGCTTTCACTTGGAAAATGTTGTTCAAATAGTTTTCTAAATAATAAACCTTCTTTGGTATCGGGTGTATTAATGGGGTAATTAAAAGCGGCAGCAGCAAACTCAGCATCTGAAATTTCATTTTCGGCAAAAGATTTTACGCCATCAATCCATGAGTAACCCACTCCATCTGAAAACTGTTCTTTTTGACGCCAGAGAATTTCATCAGGTATATACCCATTAAAAGCTTCTCGGAGAATAGATTTTTCCATCTTATCTTTGACTAATGAACCACATCTTTTCAATTCAGGATCGATATTCATTGCAATATCAATAAAGTTTTTATCTAAAAAGGGCACTCTAGATTCTATTCCCCAAGCGGCCATCGCTTTATTGGCTCTTAGACAATCAAATTGATGCAATCGATCCAGTTTACGAACGGTTTCTTGATGGAATGCTTCAGCATCAGGTGCTTTGTGAAAATAGAGGTAACCACCAAATATTTCATCAGCACCTTCACCAGAGAGAACCATTTTGATTCCCATCGCCTTAATTTTTCTCGCCATAAGATACATGGGTGTAGCCGCACGAATCGTTGTAACATCATAGGTTTCTAAGTGATAAATGACTTCAGATAATGCATCTATACCCTGTTGTACTGTAAAAATAATATTGTGATGGATGGTACCTATGCTGTCAGCCGCTTGTTGTGCAGCTTTTAAATCTGGAGAACCTTCAAGACCTACTGCAAACGAATGAAGTTGGGGCCACCAAGCGGGTGTTTTGCCTTCATCTTCAATGCGTTTTGTCGCATATTTTTGTGTTATAGCAGAAATTAATGAAGAGTCGAGCCCTCCGGAAAGTAATAACCCATAGGGCACATCAGACATTAAATGTTCATGTACGGCTGTTTCTAATCCTTTTCTGATAGCATGAATAGGATTGGGAGTCTTCATTAAAGTATTATAGTTTTGCCAGCTTCTTTGGTAGTAAGGTTTTATCGATAGTGGATCCAAAGGCTTTGTTACAGAACATAATGCATAATGCCCTGGAGGAAATTCCTCAATAATTTCACAGATCCCAGAAAGAGATTTGAGTTCTGAAGAAACATAAAACTGATTATCTGCATCTATACCATAATATAGCGGTATCATACCCATATGATCTCTAGCGATAAGAACTTGAGACGTTGTTTGGTCATAGAGAGCGAAGGCAAACATTCCCTGTAATTGATCGATAAATTCAGGGTTAAATTTAGTGCCTTCTTGTTTGAATTTTTTATAAAGGGCAATAATGATTTCACAATCTGACTGCGTTTTGAAATCATATTCTGTAAAAGATTCTTTTAGTGTTTTGTGGTTATAGATTTCACCATTCACAGCAAGGACTTGTTTCTTATCATCAGAAAATAAAGGTTGAGAACCTTGTTCCATATCTACAATGGCAAGACGTTCATGCACAAGTATGGCTTGGTCATCATGCCACACTCCCGACCAGTCAGGTCCTCGATGTCGCATTTTAGCTGATTGTTTTATCGCAAAAGCACGTAAAGACTGACTTTCTTTTTTAAGATTGAATATACCAAAAATTGAACACATAATAATAAACCTCGCTAATTATAAGATAAATTCTAATAAAAATAGCAAATAATTCAATAGATACGCATAAAAATAGCTAATTAACAATTAAATATCTAATAAATATGTTAATATAATAGAAACTATTTAAAAAATATAAAAATTATGGCTCAAAATTATAAAATCGACAATTTAGATAAAAGCATACTCAATCAATTAATGGGAAATGCAAAGACACCATACGCTGAGATTGCAAAAAAATGTCATGTCAGCCCCGCTACGATTCATGTTCGCATTGAAAAAATGAGGCAGTTAAGCATAATCAAAGGTCATCACCTCAGCATAGATGCAAAAGTATTAGGCTTTGATGTTTGTTGTTTTATAGGCGTTAATTTACGCAGTGCAAGGGATTATCATGAAGTGTTACCTTTGTTGGAATCCATAGATGAAGTGGTTGAAGCCTATTTCACGACGGGACAATACAGCGTTTTAATTAAAATTATGACCACCTCAATTGAAGCATTGCAATGGTTACTGATTGATAAAATTCAAGCGATAAAACAAGTACAATCCACGGAGACATTAATTTCACTGCAAAACCCAATTCAGCGTCAAATAAAACCTTGAAATTGGGCAATTTTCATATCGAAATGTTGATTTGCAGCGAAAATCCACTGAGTTAAAACTAGGATATTTCCAAAAAGGTCGAGCTTTTGCTCAATAAATTGCCGACAATCAATGTGCCTGAAATTTTAATGATTGCCACTTGCGTTGTTTCCATAACATGATGAACAAAAACATTTGAATGGTCCGGTACAACATCTGTGCTATCCATATCGCCGTTAGGCTCATTCCCAAAACCGGTCCAAGGATGTAGGCGATGGGTAAAAAGATTCCCCATTGCATGACGATGCCTACGATCATGGTTTGTTTGGAAGCACCAGCACCTTGTAGTGCGCTCATTAATACTAAAGCGATGGCATCAAACGCAATACCAATACCCACCAATTGCAATGGGATTTTGGCCGCCATTAGAGCGGCTTTATCGTGCAAAAAGGCACTCAGAAAGAAAGTGGGGAAAAATAATAGAGGTAATCCAATAATCAAAACAAAAATAAAGGCAACTTTGGATACATCCCACCCCCATTGATAGGCGTCTTCAGGATTTTCTTTTCCTAAAGCGTTACTCACGAGTGAATTAGCCGTTATACCGAACGCAATACAGGGTAAAATAGCCACTAGAGTGAGATTAATGACTGCATTGGCTCCTGCCAAAGCAGCAGTACCGACTTTGGCAATAATCCAAAATAACGTGGTAAACCCACCTGCAAAAAAGAGTTGTTGTAATGCAGAAGGTAACGATATTTTAAAAATACTTTTATAGGCTTCTGTGGAAGGTAGGCGATGAGCAAAGCCAAGGTGTCTGGTATTTTTAAAGGCGTAGTAGATATAAAATAATGTGCCACAAAATAAAGAAATGGTAGTACCTAAACCAGCGCCAAATGTTCCTAGTTTAGGAAATCCAAAATTTCCAAAAATTAAGGTGTAATTAAGAAAGATATTTAAAGCATGCATCATTAATAGGGTACGCATATAAATGCCGGTTGTACCAATAGATGTCCAGAAACCCCGGAAGGCAAAATTACATCCTAAGGCCACCATGCCTGCTACTCTTGCTGCTAAATAGGGGCTACTCTGTTCAACAACGGCTGGATCCGAGACCAGAGCGGCCATAATTTTATCGGATAAAAACACCAAGATGATTGAAAGAGGGATGGCAAGGATAATATTGATGACTAGGCCACCATTTAAAGGAACAGCGGCTTTTTCTTCATGCCCTGAACCCATATTTCTTGCGACTAATGATTGAACTCCTGTGGCCAATCCAATAAAAAAGGAAGCACATAGAAAATTTACAAAACCAGCAATTCCAACGCCTCCTAAGGCAGCGTTGCCGAGTGAACCCACCATCGCAGCATCAACTAAATTGAGAATATTTTGAGATAACATGCCACCTAAAATTGGCAGCGTGAGGGAGAAAATTTGTTTTCTTCTTTCTGTTAGCATCTAGGATTGCTTTTTGAATTTTATCTGGGTCATAGGCTACTTGATTTGTGGGGTTTTGGCTATAGCCCAGATATCAATGTGTTTGATTCCTTGATCTTTTAATTTTCTTGCCAGAGCATTGACCGTACATCCCGTGGTCACAATATCATCAATGATGGCAATTCTTGGTGGGAAATCCCCTCTAATATTGAAGGCATTTTTTAGGTTGATGATGCGTTGTTTGTATTTGAGGCTAGATTGCTCGATGGTATTTTTATTCCTGACAACTTGATTAAGTAGTAGGGGGATTTTTAACTTTTTAGATAAAAATCGAGCAATGATGAGCGCTTGATTATACCCCCTTTGTTTCAATCTTGTTTTATGTAAGGGTATGGCAACCAATCCATGAGGCATTTGTTCTTTGGAAGTATGGATAATTTTATGCAATAGCATTTGCGATAATAACAAGGATAATTCGATTCGTTTGTGAAATTTATAGTTATGTAAGAGATTCGATAAAGGTGCCTGATATAATCCTGCAGTTAAGGTATGGTCAAAAGCAGGTCGTTGATTTTGACAGCGACCACAGATTAATCCTTCTGGGATACGGATAAAATCATCAGTTAGAGGTTCTGCACATTGATAACAGCCAAGGTATTGGGAAATAATGGCTTGTTGACAATATTGACATAGTTCACGACTCGAGTGAGGCGACCCACATAAAATACAATGATTGATGCTAATCATGATAAAATTCCTTTCTTAAAGGTGAGAATTCCTTTTATTATGTTTAATTTTACCTAAAAACATCGGGGATTAGATGAGAGAATTCTCATGTTTAGTGGCAGAGATCAACCTTTAGCATTTTGGGAATGTGATTGATGAAAAATTCTTTATTTATTAAAAAAACGGGTCAAGGTCCCAACTTAGTCCTGCTTCATGGATGGGGCTTACATGGTGATATTTTTGAACCTGTTTTGCATTTATTTGAGGAATACTTCCAAGTTCATGTTTTGGATTTACCGGGATTTGGTAGGAGTGTTTGTGACAATGAAACATACGATTTAGATTATGTCCTTAAAAAAGTCCTCGAAGTCGTTCCGAACAATGCCTATTACCTAGGTTGGTCATTAGGAGGTATGCTTGGGATGGCCCTTGCCATTCGTTTTCCAAAGAAAGTAAAAGGCTTAATCAGCGTTGCAGCCACGCCAAGATTTATTAAATCAGAGGATTGGCCAACGGCCATGCAAGCAGAAACATTGGATGGATTTCAGCAACAACTCGTAGAAGATTTCCGAGGAACCTTAATTAGATTTTTAGCCATTCAAACTTTAGGTTCACAAACTCAACAACAAGATATCCAATATTTAAAAGATATAACCTTTAGGTTTGGAGAGCCTGCGCCAAAAGCTCTTAGTGGTGGACTAGAAATATTACATCAAACGGATTTAAGAGACGGATTACAAAATATTAAATGTCCTTGGCTACAACTTTATGGGAAAAATGATTCCATTGTTCCAGCCAAGGCGTTGGATGCTATTGCATCACTGCATCCGAAGAGTCATCAACATCTCTTTAATCGAGCAAGTCACGCTCCTTTTATATCTCACCCCCATGATTTTTTTCACATATGTAAAAACTTTTTAGAAATGTTACAAGAAGCAGATGAAAATGAAACATTAAACCAAGCCGAGCATTCAAATTGAAAAAATCACAAATATTTTCAAACATTGTTAGTGATTATGATACTAATTCGATCTTACAGCAGGAAGTAGGTACACGTATTTTAAAGCGGCTAGATTTTATTCAAACATCACCAAATAGTATTTTAGATGCAGGTTGTGCAACGGGATTTTTTTCTAGAAAACTCAGCAAGATTTTCCCCAAAGCCAGAGTGCTAGGCGTTGATATTTCTACTGAGATGATAAATTTTGCGAATAAGAAAAAAAGATGGTTGTCGAGACAAAAATTCAAAGTATTAGATTTGACTCAAATCCCTATTGAGAATCACAAGTTTGATTTTATCTTTTGTAATTTAACACTGCCCTGGATTGAAGACATTAACCATTGCTTTGATCAATGGAAACAGCAACTCAATCCGGAAGGGTTACTGATGTTTTCTACTTTGGGCCCTGATAGTTTTAAAGAGCTGAAATCAGAGCTATTGAGAGTAGACCCAGACTTACCCATGATGAATTTTATTGATATGCACGATATTGGGGATGCCTTGCTTAAAAATAATTTTACCGATCCGGTTATGGATACAGAAATTCTAAATTTTGTTTATGACAACCAGCCGCAAATGATTCGTGAGCTAAAATCATCAGGTATGCTACAATTAATCTTGGGAGAAAAGTTTCATCCTCTTTGCCAGTTATTGCAATACCAACAAGAAAATTCTGGAAAGACAAATAATGATTATTTAGAGATAATTTCGCCACAAAATCCGGAATTTTCATTAACAGCGGAAGTGATATATGGCCATGCTTGGGGAAATGATAAACTTTCAATGAGTGAACAAAAAATTAATAATGAGAAAGAACAAACCTATTTTATTGATGCTTCATTAAAAAATTAATGAGCACATAAAAAGGAATCATAAATGGTAGTGGATAACAATAAAATCATCTCGATAGATTTATTGAGGAAGAACAATGACGCTAACTTGAGAAATTATAATCTCAACGATTGTTATGCTGCCATCGATCTAGGATCTAACAGTTTCCATCTTTCTATTGCATCATTTGATAATCAGACTCTAAAAATTATTGATGTTTACAAACACAAGATTCAACTCGCAGCAGGCCTAGATGATAATAATTTTTTATCGCAACAGACTATAGAAAAAGCGGTCCATACCCTTGAATTTTATTCTGATAAAATTAAGGATATACCCCATGACAATATCTCAGTTTTAGCAACCTTCACTTTAAGAAAAGCCAAGAATGCCGCAGATTTTCTTAACAAGGCAAAAAATGTTTTTATTTATCCGATTGAAATTATTTCGGGTATAGAAGAAGCGAGAATTATTTATCAGGGAGTGGCTAATTTTGAGAAAAATTCTCAGAAGTTATTAGTGATAGATATTGGTGGCGGTAGTACTGAACTCGTCATTGGGAAAAGGAATCATGCGAGTTTATTAGGCAGTCTCAATATAGGCTGTGTTTCATTCACTTCAAAATATTTTGCTAACGAAAAAATCTCAAAATCTTCTTTTTATAAGGCCATTACAGCTTCACAGTTAGAATTACAAAAGTTAGTAGATAATTACCAAAGAGAAGACTGGGAACAGGTAATTGGAACCTCGGGAACCATTGAATCTATTTTAATCATGCTTAAAGAAAGAGGGCTTATTGAGAATAGTATAAATTTTGAAGGCTTATTGAGACTAAAAGAAGAATTTATTAGTTGCGGTGATTTTGAACATTTAAAACTCTGTTCAAAAAATGAAAACCGTAGAAATATTATTGTCTCAGGATTAGCTATCCTCATTGGTATTTTCAAGACCTTTTCTATTCAATCCATGCTTTATTCTAAGGCAGCTCTAAGAGAGGGTATGCTCTATGAACTTAATACAAGGGGATCATTGGATGACATTAGAGAAAAAGCCATTGATGACCTCAGGATAAAATTTCAGTTAGATATGAACCAATCTCAAAGGGTCGATAAAACATCAAAAGCATTGTTTGATATGGCTAAATCATCATTGACCTTAGATCTCAAAAAGTGGCGTCAATTACTACGTTGGAGTTCTAAACTTCATGAAGTCGGTATGGCCATAAATTTTAATAAACACCATCAACACGGTGAATATATTATTAATGCCATTGAACTCAGTGGATTTAATCTTATCAATAAAACTAATTTATCTATTGTCATTGGTGCATTGAGTAGAAAATTCCCTCAGCATAAATTTGCAGATATTCTTGATAGTAAAGAGCGAAGTGGCCTCATTCAGATAGCCAAACTATTAAGATTGTCAGTACTTTTGAATCATCGCAGAAATGATGATGTGGTATTACCGGAAACACTCCAAATAGAAACTCAGATTTATCAATGTCAAATGAGAGACTGCATGACACTCAATTTTCCAAAAGGATATTTGGAAACCGACCCCTTATTGGTTGCCGATCTTGAACTAGAGAAATATTATCTAGAACTCGAAGGATATCATCTCAAATTTATTTAGTAAAAAAAAGTAAACTATGTTAAAAATTGGAATCTTTCAATGTGATCACGTACATGAAACCTTGGTAACGATCTATGGTGAGTATACTGACATGATCGAAAAAGCTTTTGCCAATTACATTGAATCTGAACAAATGCAATCGCTACAATTTATTCGCTACGCCGTTATTGATAATGAATTCCCTGATGATGATAAGGAATGTGATGCCTATATCATTACGGGAAGTAAACATAATGTCGATGATTCTTTACCTTGGCTTGACAGTCTTAAACAAAGGTTAAAGAATCTGTATAAAAAAAACATCCCTGTTGTGGGGATCTGTTTTGGTCACCAACTCATTGCATCTGCACTAGGAGGCCGCGTGATTCAATCGGATAAAGGTTGGGGAGTAGGGGTCTATGAAAGCCTGTTGCAGCATAAAGAGCTATGGATGGAAGGTTTTAAAGATAGACTAAAGTTAATTTATAGCCATCAAGATCAAATTGTAAAACCACCGGCTGAAACAAAAACACTCTATAGCAGTGAGTTTTGTCCGTACGGTATGATATTAGTGGGTAATAAATTTTTAGGGATTCAAGGGCATCCAGAATTTCAGAAACCGTACTCAGAAGGACTAATGCAACACAGGAAAGAAAAAATCCCTGATGATACTCGTCAAAAAGGATTAAAATCACTTAGCCAAAACGTAGATTCGAAACAAGTGATAAACGGGATTTTTAAATTTATTAAGCAAAAAGCCAAAAATAACAATCAAAATTGAGAAAACGGGTATAAGTCATTATGATAGCGAAAACAATAATAAAGAATATAAAGCAATGAAATTAGAAGTCGTAGAAACTAAATCTTGGCACTGGTATGCGATGATGGCGACAGTGTTTATTATTATTATGCTGATAGTTGCATGGTTTACTTGGCAACAGAGTATAGTCTCGCGAGAATTATTAGAATCTGAAGTTGCAACACTTTCTGAAAAGAATGAACAACTGCAACTATCACTGAAACAAAAAGAGCTTAATTTGACCAAATTAGACCAATCAGTTGAAGTCTCCAAATCCAATGTTTCTGAAGTCGGCGTTACTTTGGCAAAACTCCAAGAAGATAAAAAACAACTTGAGAAAGAACTTTCTTTTTATCGAAGTATCATGGCACCCGAGTTAAATAAGGCGGGTTTAACCATAGATAGTTTTATTGTTACACCCATAGAGGATGTTAATCAGGGCCCAGTAACACCCAGAAGTTTTGATTTTGAACTCATTTTGACTCAGGCAAAAAAACAAGATTGGTATATCAAAGGTAAATATCAGATCCATCTAATTACAGTTGATGTGGACAGTCAAAAAGAACGTAGGCTACCCATGACTCAGTTCATTAAACGTCCTCGCTGGAAAGCTAAATTTTCCTTTCGATATTTTCAAACTTTCAGAGAATCTTTTCAAATTCCTGCGGATTTACACCCAACTGCTATAGTTGTAACAGCAATAGAAACAAAAAGTGGCAAAAAAGTGGAAAAACGCTACCCTTGGCTTTTTCAGGAGAAAAAATTAAATGTTCAACAAGAAGAAAACAAAACGAGCAGTTGATACACTGATCACCCAGCATACTACCATCACTGGAAATATGGAGTTTTCGGGAGTTTTGTATATTGATGGTAAAGTGATAGGTGATGTGGAAGCTGATGAAAATGGCTCTATATTAACCATTGGTGCCAGAGGCCACGTTGAAGGTGAAATAAAAGTGCCTCACGTTATTGTTTTTGGTGGTGTTGAAGGAAACATTCATGCTTCAGAAGAAGTGGAATTGATGGAAAAAGCGGTCATTAATGGCGATGTCTATTACTCCATGTTGCAAATGGCAATGGGAGCTGCAGTCAATGGAAAATTAGTTCATAAACCCAATCCTGGTATGCAAAGACTTGAACATAAACCTAAGAGCCCCAATATAGAGGACTCTAAAGAGTAGAAATCACGGTCTTGATCAGTGATAATGGTAACCTTGATAATTGAGTGTTTAATATATTATGAGTAATGAAGCTGAACAGACTGATTTTGTTGAAGTAACAGAAGCGGCTGTAGCAAAAGTACAATCACTTTTAACTGAAGAAGAAAACCCAGAATTGAAATTAAGAGTATTTGTCACCGGTGGTGGTTGTTCTGGATTTCAATACGGATTTTCTTTTGATGAGAAAATCAATGATGGCGATATACTGATTCAAAAGTCAGGCATCTCTGTTGTTATTGATCCACTCAGTGTGCAATACCTTATGGGATCTAAAGTTGACTATACTGAAGGCCTCCAAGGCTCACGATTTATTGTTGAGAATCCTAACGCGACGACGACTTGTGGTTGTGGCTCCTCATTTTCACTTTAGAACCCAATTCATCATTCTTTTGGAAATCTTAAAGTAAATTCTAGACCTTGGGCTGTCATATTTTTACTGTCTTCATCTGCGTTGGCGGTTTTTAAGCTGATTTCTCCATGATGTTGAGTCACGATATTTTTCACAATGGTCAATCCTAGCCCTAGACCTTTAGCAGAAGTTGACCCGCGCTTA
>Ga0114934_10001842_pt1 | contig 13712 bp, 10 predicted proteins | sample 4SBtaG_2_FD_99695 | JGI IMG/M metagenome (GOLD analysis project Ga0114934, IMG submission 99695) | Deep subsurface microbial communities from Kolumbo volcano to uncover new lineages of life (NeLLi) - 4SBTROV10_white metaG | ecosystem: Environmental > Aquatic > Marine > Volcanic ... | reverse complement strand
GCAACGCTCAATGTGTTTGCGTTCTCTTCATAGTATGCGTATCCAAAGTATCCGATTGCGTTCTCGTCACCGGTGATTCCGTTGACGATCTGGTTGTCGTCAGCAGAGTTTTGGTATCCACGAACACTGTCGAATCCTTCAGCCTCGTATCCTTCCTTTCCTGCAAAGCAGTTCTTACAGAAGACTTGCTCTCCGAAGTACTCGTATGTTCCTGAATCGGAGTCAGCTCCCCAGAGTTTGATTTCATTGTCTGCACATGCACTCGAATCACTCAAGTCGCTCCATTCGCGCACACCGTCATCATCGTTGTTTGGAGTGACGGAGGTCATGTCAAGACCGTCTGCTGTGAGTTCAGCTTCGGTCCAATCGGTGTAGATCCAACGCAATTGTGCCATGGACAATCCGCCCATGCTTGTGATACATTGGTCAGCAGTTCCACCCTTCTTGACGACGACGGATAGTCCGTCAATAGCGACAACGAGTTGTGTGACTGTGATGTCAGAATCAAGGCACTTGTATGTGTACCCGTCTGTTCCAACGTCAGCTTCTGAGGACTTCCATCCACGGCTCATGTCGCCAATGTGGACGGAGTCTGTGTCAGTGCTGCACACCTTGGATGCACCAGCACCAGATCCTCCGCCAGCTACGGTGACTGTGTATTCAGCGTTTGAGTTGCTGAATGCTTGTCCCCATGCGCTTGCAACAGGGAATACTGTACTACTTCCTGCGATGTTGATTGTTCCACCTTGTGGAGTCACTGGGGTTACTGGCTCATCAGCAGCCGCAACGAAATCAGCTCCTCCAATTCGGCCCTTCATTTCTGAAATCATACTTGCAGGCAGAGCGACGTATCCGACTTCAGAAACATGTTCCATTCCTTCAGTTGAATATCCATACTCGATAAATGAAGTCACGAGGCCCCACTCGTTGTTGTTGACGTTCATGTAGATGTATCGGGATAGAGGCGCATAGCTGCCATCTGCGACTGTGCTTTCTTCAGGAGCGACTGCGCTACCTGCGTCTTGGACACCGTGCGTGTCATTGTTTGCGATTGCAGCAACACTCAGTGTGTTTGCGTTCTCTTCGTAGTACGCATATCCGAAGTATCCGATTGCGTTCTCGTCACCGGTGATTCCGTTGACGATCTGGTTGTCGTCAGCAGAGTTTTGGTATCCACGAACACTGTCGAATCCTTCAGCTTCGTATCCATCCTTTCCTGCAAAGCAGTTCTTACAGAAGACTTGCTCTCCGAAGTACTCGTAAGTACCGGAATCGGAGTCAGCTCCCCAAAGTTTGATTTCAGAATCTGCACAAGAAGCGTCGAGGTCGCCCCATTCGCGCACACCGTCATCATCGTTATTTGGTGTGATGGAGGTCATGTCAAGGCCGTCTACTGTGAGTTCATCTTCGGTCCAATCGGTGAAGATCCAACGCAGTTGACCCATGGACAATCCGCCCGTTTCGGTGATGCACTGGTCTGCAGCGCCACCTTTCTTGACAACGACGGATAGACCGTCGATTGCCACAACGAGTTGTGTTACGGTGATGTCGGAGTCGAGGCATTTGAATGTGAATCCATCATCGCCAGCTTGTGCTTCAGATGTCTTCCAATCTCTGCTCATGTCACCGATGTGTACCGAATCAGAGTCTGTGCTGCATACTTTAGATGCTCCTGCACCAGATCCGCCGCCAGCCACAGTGACTGTGTAATCCGAGTCCGCATCGCTGTAGGCTTGACCCCAGGCGCTTGCGACAGGGAAAACAGTACTGCTTCCTGCAATATTAATCGTCTTTTCTTCGACCTCATCTTCGTCATCTCCACCGAGGCATCCGGCTAAACCGGCTATCATTAGAGTCAGGACAAGTGTCCAGGCCCTTCCGTTCTTCTTCATACTCATATCAGGTTCTCCTGTTGTTCTCCGCTGGACAGATTGGGGGCATAGGGGTTGGCATTAGATTATATTGCGCCCTATTTAGAAATATATATTAATAAATATAATAAAGAGGTTTTATCTGTATCTCCTTACTCCACCGATAATGTCAGGGAGCGTCATGGAGCAACAGGGGGCTTTCCGCAAATTGCAGTTAACTGGTGGCTCCACCGTTATTGTTTCTCTACCAAAAGAATGGGTTAAGGCTAACAATCTGGGCAAGGGCGACCTGGTTAATATTGAAGAATTGGCTTCGGGAGATTTACGTCTTTCTCCATTGCAAGAGAACTCAACAAAACGGGAAATTGCGCTTGATTGTTGCGCGATCGGACATGGTTTAATCGATCTCATGATTGGTGGATACATCGCTGGAGCAGACGTGATCAGACTCACATGTTCATCCCCAATAACCAGAAAAACTCGAGACGACGTTCGAGCGTTTTTGAGAGATACACGAGGAATGGAAATTGAAGTCGATAACGAGAAAGAGATTCGTATTGTGTCGATTCTTAACCCGTCAGAATTGCGACTCCAAGTGTCAATCAATCGGATGTACATTCTCATTTCAAGCCTCGTCAATGATGCTTTTGATGTTCTCTCAGGAGAATCCATAGAATTGCTTTCTGACATCGACTACAGAGAGCGCCAGATCGACGCTCGACGCCTTTTGCTCGAACGTCAAGTTGCTGCATCTTTACAACAACCATATGTTGAGCGAAAACTTGGCATCGACCGGTTCTCGGCCATGGAACACGCCAACATTGCTCGAGTCTTGGAGCGAATGGGCGATCACGCTACGCGCCTTGCGCACTTGGTCAATGAAAACTCAACCGTTGTCAAAATCAAAACCAAGGATATGCCCTTGTCTGCTATACCTGTGTGGGCAAACAACCTCAAAACAATTGTCCACAATATGTACACGCGCGATGTCGAACTCATTCATTCGGCCAAACTGGCACTGGCTCAACTTGGCAATGATGTAGAGGAAGCTGAAAGCGAGTTATGGATGGGGCGCGCTTCGGCTGAACGGCTCCTGAGTGAATTCAGAATTTCCGAATCGGTGAGGAGGCTGTGCGCTTACAGCGTTAATTTCGCAGAAATTCTCCTTAACATGCTCATGTATCAACGACTTCAAAGGGTTTAATTGGTGATTGTATGTCCTTTTTTGAGCGTATATCCAAGGACAAGGCCGGCACGATTTTGTTTTTGACGAGTTTATCCGTCATTCTCATCACGCTCGGCATTATCCAAACGTTGTTGTTTGAAACCATTACCTTCTTTACAGACATTGCGGAACACAGAGGGTGGTTTTCCCTTGAGTGGGATTTTGGAGGCATTTTTTCTGCATCTGGATTTGCATGTTTGCTTCTTGTTGTTGCATTGCTTCTCGATCACGAGAGCAAAAAGGAAGAAAATCGTCTTTCCATTATCCCTCAAGAAGTTTGGAATCCTCACCACGGAATTGTGAAGGCCGTGTTCATACTTGCCGTTTTGCAATTATTGTTTAACGATAGTTTCCTGTTAGGCCTTTCAATCTTGTTTTTCGCCATGGTCTGGAGGGTCGCTGGTAAACTTCAGATGAAGAAAATCTTTGGAGGCAACATTGAGATTTCCAATACGTGGAGAAACGTTCTCTCTCTGTTTATCTTTATCACGCTCTTCGACGCCATCACAATGAATTATTCTGGAGCATTGGGTGAATTCTTTTTACAAAGCCAATGGACACCTACAGGTGCTTGTGAAGATCGACGGTCTCTTTGTGACACGATGTCGTTCGGTGTCAACAGTCTGCTTTTGACGACGCTACAAGTCGCATTTGGAGCGCTCATCATCGCGGTTCCTTTGGGCGTTGGGTGCGCCATATACCTCTCTGAATATGCACCTCCAAGATTGGTTGCAATCGTGAAGCCAACACTTGAAATTCTAGCCGGAATTCCTTCTGTCGTTTACGGATTTTTTGCATTCATCTATATTGGACCACTCGTGGTTCAGTTTGGCGAGTATGCATTTGCAAACGGGTGGATTGATGAGTCGCCAAATGTTCTCAATCCAATCAACGGGGCCATTGTGGTCGGTGTGATGATACTCCCCCTCATCGCTTCAATGTCGGAAGACGCTTTGCGCGCCGTACCAAATGAATTACGCGAGGGATCCCTTGCATTGGGAGCAACAAAAATTGAGACGACTATGAAAGTCATGATTCAGGCATCGTTATCCGGAATTGTTGCTAGCATCATCCTTGCTCTATCAAGGGCTGTTGGCGAAACAATGGCGGTTACACTTGCAGTTGGGACGGTTGCAGTTTTCACCTCCAACATGTTCTTGCCAGCTCAAACAATGACTGCGTACATTGCGCAACGTGTCGGGGGAGACCTTCCATTCGGAGAAATCGGATACCTCACAATCTTCGCTGTAGGATTGTATCTCTTTGTCATCACCTTGTGTTTGAATTTACTCGGCAACAAAGTTCTGTCAACATACAGGGAGGCTTACTGATGAAAGACATCGATAAACTCCAGAAACGAAGTCGTAGGTTGAGAGACCTTACGGAACGTGCAGGGTCAACGGGTTTGGCGATAACGGGATTGATTGGCTTACTCTTTCTTGGCGTCTTGATATACCAAATTGCAGAACCCACTTTCATTAAAGGAGAACATGGAGAAATCACCCCCGCAAGTGAATGGATACCAGAATCCGATTACAGGTTCAAATGGGACTTCCCAACCGTTGACGAAAATGGCGAACCATTTACCGATCCTGTCGTCCTTCGTTTTGAATGGGATGATGAAAACGGCTCTCATTCTCATGATGTCGAAATCAATGTCATCGACACCCGACAAGTCAAAACAGACATCTACATTGATTCAACTGGAGTTGACCAAACTGAAATTGACGTAGGGCGTAAGACAAATTTCAACGCATATTCGAGCCTCGGCGTCCCAGTTTCAGTTGAACAAATTTCAGGCCCAGTTCCAAACGCTGATGAAACGGGGTATCCCGCAGTCAATACATTCGTCATCACTGGCGACGTCCATATCTTACTGGACGATGAAAACGAACAAGTGTTCCAACCGCTGGAGTTGCTTGCCTGGATTACACTGTTGATTCTTATCATCGTTCTCACATGGCCCAATGTAGTTGCCTTGAAAATTATTCAGAAACTGAAAGGCCGTCGGACTTTAATCAAATTGGCATCGTACATATTGGCTGGAACAACCATTGCAATAAGTGACGGAATGTTTGTAGCCGCAGCATTAGGGAGCATATGTTGGCTTATATCAGGGGTTATTCTCTACAGAATTACTGAGGGAATTGAACGATTGGAAAGTTTAGGTCGAGAATTAAGCGAAACCTCGCGATTAAAGCATTCGATTTCGGCGAGAGATGGTGTGTTGATGTGGTCGAGAATGTTGTTGTTTACATCGACATTATTCATCCCTCTTCTCATCGACATTCCGTTCTTAACCGAGCGTTATCAAGATATTTTTATTCCATACGCATCTGGAATTCGTGCTGCGTTTTATGGAACAATTTGGGTGATGTTAATTGCAATGCTCGTGTCTATTCCGGTCTCAGTTGGTGCAGCAATTTATCTTGAGGAATATGCCAAGCCAAACCGCACAACAAAACTCATTCAAGCCCTGGTTACGAACTTAGCAGGCGTCCCCTCAATTGTGTTCGGTATGTTTGGACTTGCGATTTTCGTCAAGCAAGACGGTTTTGGCTGGGGCTTAGGCCCTTCTGTTCTCGCAGCTGGATTGACAATGGGTGTGATGGCAATGCCGATCATCGTATTGGCAGGCCAGGAAGCATTGCGTAGCGTTCCTCGTAGTTTGAGAGAATCTGCCTATGGCATCGGATGCACGAGATGGCAGGTCACCAAAGACCACGTGCTCCCATCTGCAATGCCTGGGGTTATGACCGGAACAATCCTAGCGATGAGCCGAATCATGGGGGAGGCGGCTCCACTGGTCGTCGTAGGAGCAACTGCCATGATTTTGTTCGACCCCGAACCATTGGCAGCCCTCAATGGAGGCAACGTCAATTTCACTGTCATTCCGATTCAGATCTATTTTTGGACGGCAGAACCAGACTATGCATGGCATTCGATGGCAGCAGCAGCGAGTATAGCGTTGATCTGTCTGTTGGTAGCAATGAACAGCATTGCAATTGTGTTAAGACAGCATTTTAGAAAGAGGTTGATATCATGAGCGAGACGATAGGTGGAGAAGTAGTCCCAGATTCTACGAGACAATTAGATGTGGATGGAGAGGTCGATTTGATGATCGAAGATCTCGATCTATGGTATGGCGATAAGCAAGCATTGTATGGCGTTTCACTCCCGATTGCCAAAAACAGCGTAACGTCCTTAATCGGCCCTTCGGGATGCGGAAAAAGTACGCTTCTACGAATGATGAATCGGATGAATGATTTGATACCAATTTGTCATTACGATGGTAAAATTACAATGGGTGACACCGAAATCACCGCAAAGGATGCTGACCTTGTTGAGATTCGAAAGAGAATCGGCATGGTGTTTCAAAGACCAAATCCGTTTCCTAAATCAATTTACGATAACGTTGGCTATGGGGTCAAACTGCACACAAAACCGACGCGAGAAGAGCTTGATGCTATCATTGAAAAGAGTTTGAAGAGAGCGGCTATTTGGGATGAAGTTTCAGATCGAATGCATGATTTAGGGACCTCACTTTCAGGCGGCCAGCAACAGCGATTGTGCATTGCTCGAACCATTGCAGTTGAACCAGACATCATTTTGATGGACGAGCCATGCAGCGCTTTGGATCCAATTGCTACTGCAGCCATTGAGGAACTCATCTTGGAACTCAAGAAAGATTTCACCGTCGTGATTGTGACCCATTCAATGTCACAAGCTGCAAGGGTCAGCGATTATACAGGGTTTATGTACATTGGAAGACTTGTAGAGTTTGGAGAAACTGATAAGATATTTTCAGACCCAGAATTAGAGTTAACAAAGCGATACATTACTGGAAGATTTGGATGAGTGAATGATATGCCTATACGAACAGGATTAGATGAACGAATTGACAAAGTCCGTGCGGACTTAGGCGAGTATTTTGATGAAGCAAAAATGGCCTATAGTGAGGCGATAAAGGCATTCACAAAACTCGATTCACAGGTGTATAAAGAGGTCAAGCAAATTCGTCAACATGCGCGTGAAGTGAATTGGGATTTGACCAATGATTTGCTGCTGATTCTCGCACTCAATCAGCCCTTGATGAAAGATTTGAGAATTGTCGCCACCTACTTGCGAAGCGTCGATACCGTTGAGCGTATGATCCGACACGCTCGGGACATCGCTCGTTCAGATCGTTCTCTTGATGAAAACGCAGAGGAGTTGCCCGAGGCCATTGTGAATTCTGTTCTTGAGATGCACAAGCACCTCAATGAATTGCTCGATACCATGAGCGGCTGTCTCACAAAAGGCGAAGAATTGCCAATCGAGAACGTGAAATCAGCATGGGCCATGGTAAGAGAAGAATATGGAAAGGCTGTTGAAGCCCTATCGAGCTTGAAATCCGATACAATGGGCGGCAAAGTTGGACGCTTGGAAGTGGTCAACATTGTCAGCCGAGTGGAACGTTCGGCCTACAATTTGGTGCGACTTGGTGGACTTTGGCATCATGCTTTGAACAATGAGAACATCATCCTTGATGATTGAATCTTATTTTCTAGAAAATTCACACCGTCTCTTGTGGGTTGATACAGATAACCGACATATCATTCCCATGAAATCGCGAGGGTTCTCTCATACCCCTCAAGACATTTTGGAGGAGTACAATGGGTGTTCAGTCCCCCAGTACACTGCCTACCCATGCTAATGCAATTAATGTTTGAATGGACTTACAATCCTCTTTATTTTACCTGTATTAAGCCATTTCCTGGTGTGGTTGCAAAAAGTATCTCTTGGTTTGGAAGAATATAATCGGAATGCAGAGAAAGTATCCAAATCGATTCATTGTTTAATTGTAGTAAAGAGGAGACATCCAATGTTATTGGTGAACCTGTTTGCCCTGGGAGGTATTGAGGTAAATCATGAGTTAATGTGTTATTTGCGCTATCCATGAGTTGTAAAGAAAGTGGGTAATAGAATGGAGCGATTCCTTGATTCACGATTGTAATGTTCAATTGGTTGTTCGAAAGTGTTGCATGGGATACATGTAGTGCATAACCGAGTGATAAAGCCGCAGCCTCGGCATTTTTGATTTCATTTGAAGAGTTCAACCCGCCTGAAAATGCTGCATAGTTGAGTAACATTGACGCGTGAGTTGCCTCAACGCATTGTGTAAAGTTTTGATGTTGAGAATTAGAACTATCCTCAAATATACTCTGTTGAACTTCAGGTCTCAATTCACCTCCAATAGGAGATTTTTTCCAATGCTCACCAGCTCCTGAAGATAGGAGGCGAGGATGAAAATACCATTCCACATCGCCAATTGTAGAATGAGCAAAAGAGTCGTCATGGAAGCCGATTTCAAGATTCGGACTGTTAGCTACTGGATATCGAACTTGAAGCAATGTCTCATTGAAAGAATCGTCATAGGCATTGAGTATTTCAGTGAGATATTCATCATTGGGGAACCATTCTGAATGAGGCCAAGTATGCCATTCACCCCAGAAACCAAGCAAACCAAGTTGAATCAGAGCAATCCGTGTATCACCATCATACGCTTGACCAAAGGCTTGGATAAATGAGGAAAGTGCTGCACGTAATTCTAAATTATTGTAATCGGGGGACATTCCCCCTCCGTGTTCAGAATAGGAACGCATTTCTACTTGGCCTTCCAAGAACGCTGGAAGTCCTGAAGCTTTTGTTGGATAGTCGATATACGGTCTCAAAATGATTTGATGAGAGCGCCCTTCTGCTGCAAGAAGTCTTGGCTCAAGACCAGTATCGAATGTAAAATTCGAAGGACCTGACATAAGTTCTGACAGCGGGATATAGGCAAACTCAAGGCTTGCAGGGAAGTCATGAATAGGCTCACCCCAGTCATAATTAGTATAGAATCCTCGAAGTGGGTTTTCCGCAGTTCGTTCAAGATCAAATGTAAATTCAAACTTAAGTTCAATCGGCTCCTCTTGCTCACCAGTTTCAATACAACCAGTAAAAAGTGGGCTGATAACGAGAAATATCATCAAGAAGGTCTGAATTCTCACAATCCTCGCTGCCTAACGAATCAAATAAGCATTCTCAATTCACCCTTTGCACTGTCTATAAACACCCCTGTATTTGGGCAATGTTTTTCATTAATCATTTAATGTACAGTTCATGCGAAACAAGTCAGTCCAGAGTATCATCTCAATTGCTTTGTTTTTCACCATCTTACTTGCTCCAGTAGCAAACACCGAAAGTAGTGAAGGAACAACACCTGAATTGATGACTCGCATCATGATGTTACCACCTGATGCTGAGGTAACTGGCATGCACATCAACGAGAACGGGCATTTCTTCGTGAACGCGATGCACCCTGATATTAACAACTACAGAGCAACGATTGGAGTAATTAATGGGGTTGATTGGAATAATCTTCCGAGTTCTGTTCCAGAGTTACCATCGTCTAGTAGTGCATCAGATACCTGGAATGGAATTCGAACTTCTTACGGGGTTTATCAGGTCCTCTTGCAAAGCGGCGATGTTTTCCCAGAAGGTGGGGTTGCGGGAGGGATATATGCCGCTGACAATGGAAATCGTATGTTCACTAGCGAAAAACCAGACTACAATGCCTTCGTACCTTTGAATACCGACGCTAGCCGAGGATATCTCTACACTTCATGGGAAGACCGTCCAGCAGGAATCAGCCAATTGGAGATTGAATGGAATTCAACATCTACTGAATGGGAGGTGTTAGGTGGTATGATGCTGGACCTCAGTGGCGTCAACGGCGGTTGGGTACTCTGCTTTGGTAGCATGAGCTCGTGGGATACACCCCTTCTCTCCGAAGAACTCTACTTCCCTAATACTCAGAAATGGAATGACGAAAGTTACAATTATCACTCCGACCAAGAGAGTTTAGCGGATTATCTAGGTTATTACCCGAACCCCTATGATTATGGTTACATCATGGAAATTGAGAATTCAACAACCACCCAACCTGACTTCATTAAACACTTTGCGATGGGCCGTTTCTCACATGAAAATGCACAAGTGATGCCTGATGAGAGAACTGTTTACCTTTCTGACGACGGCTATGACACGGTATTGTTCAAGTTCATAGCAGATACTGCTGGTGACCTCAGTTCAGGCACGCTCTATGCTGCTAAAGTCACTCAAGACGATAGTAGCGACTCGGCGACTACAGGATTTGATGTGGAATGGATTGAAATGGCATCATCGTCAAATTCAGATATTCAACTATGGATTGATGAATACGATGGCATAACTACAGAAGACTACATCGCTGGACAGAATTCCTACATCTCTGATGAAGATATCAGGGATTGGGCAGAAGAACGTTTGAATGAGGATTTGAATAGTGATGGTACAATTGGTTCAGCGGCTGATGATAGGGTAGCCTTCCTTGAATCTCGTAAGGCTGCTGCAGCAATTGGGGCTAGTGATGAATGGAACAAGATGGAAGGAGTTGCATTCAATCCAAACGCTCCCGATTATGCTTATCTGGCGATGTCTGATGTTAGTTACGATATGAGTGATGGTCAGGGTGATATTGATGTCACGCAGAATCGTTGTGGAATCGTCTACAGCATGACTTTGGATGATGAATGGGATGTGAATAGGATTGATCCATTGGTATCCGGCGGCCCTTACACATCATCAGCCACATACGAATGCGATGAGAATAACCTCGCTGGACCGGACAACCTCGTTGTCTTAGATGACGGGCGTCTGCTAATCGGTGAAGACACTGGCAAGCACGAGAGCAACATGGTCTGGCTTTGGGGAGAAATCCCCGAGTCTGAAACCGAGCCGGAACTCGATAGTGATGCAGATGGAGTGGTCGATTCTCAAGATAATTGCACCGATACACCACTGGGTGAGATGGTAAATGCTGAAGGTTGCTCTGAAACACAACTGCCTGAAACAGTTGAAGGTGAAGATGTAAACAAGGATGTAGATGAAGGTGAAGATAATGACGATACAACAAGAACTCCTGGATTCAGTTTCGTTCTCAGCATCGCCGCAGCATTAGGTGCCGTGCTTTTTACGACCCGAAATCCCCATAGATGAGTGGCGCGCATTTGGTTATGAGTAGCATGGATGTAGTCACAAATCTCGCCGATGGCCGCAGTGGTCAAATCGCTTATCTCTCCTCTAGCCCATTTGAGATGCATCACATTCTTTGCAAGATGAAATCAACCCCTCAACACCCTGTTTTTGGGCACTTGATGTTACCCAATGAAACAAGTGAAACTCCCTTTCCATGTGTGGTTAGTTGTCATGGTAGTCGTGGATGGGTTGAGCATCAAGATACTCATATGGCCAATTGGTTAGAGGCTGGAATCGCGGCATTTCGCATCCACAGTTCAGATTCACGAAATGTAGTTAGTACTGTTGAAAGCCAGATGATGGTAACACATGCAATGATGCTAAGCGATGCCTTTGAAGCGCTCAAATTGCTTAGCACACACCCATTGATTGACTCAGATAGAATCGCAATATCTGGTTGGAGTTTAGGGGGTACAGCCGCCCTTTATTCTGCATGGACACCAATTGGGGAGTCATTAGCACCTAACGGTGAGAGGTTTACCGCTCACCTACCTCTCTACCCTGCTGCTCATATGCGCCCCGAAGATCAACGATGGGAAAATGTTCCAATACAGATTTTACACGGAGAAGATGATGATTACACCCCCTTGATTCTAGTTCATGGGTTAATGGACGTGACAAAGGAAAGTGGCGCGGACATGAGGCTAGAAACCTATCCCGATTCACACCATGCTTTTGATTCACTAGAAGAAATGAAATGGTTACCACACGCAATCAAATTAGATGAAAGGACAGTTCAGATTGATGCTGATGGAGAAATGTGGGGCGAGATTGAGGAAGGAGTCAGGATTCCTCTCAACGAACCACTTCAGCGCAAAGCCGCCTTTGATGCGGCAAGGAATGTCGGAGCTCATGTTGGTGGTAATGCCGAGGCTCGAAAACGCTCAATGAAAGATGCTTTAGAATTCTTAATTGAAGTTCTATGAACGATTAGATGTGTGGCAAAAACAGGTTACTAAGTGGTCATCAACCATGCCAGCCGCTTGCATCATCGCGTAGCAAGTAGTTGGCCCGATAAAACTGAATCCTAACTTTTTGAGAGCCTTACTCATCTCGGTGCTAACATCAGTGATAGCTGTAATATCATCCATGGTTTTACGCTGATTCACAATTGGTTCACCATCAACATAATCCCATAAAAAAGTGCTGAAAGCATCTTCATCATCACCAAAATGTTCAACGAAAGTTTTGGCATTATTAATTGCAGAACGAATCTTTGCTTGATTGCGAACTATCCCAGCATCATCCATCAGACGAGCTACATCATCGTCATCAAATGCGGCTACCTTAGCAGGGTCAAACCCTTCAAACGCATTACGATAATTCTCACGCTTTCTGAGGATAGTTATCCATGAAAGTCCAGATTGTGCCCCCTCTAGAATAATTTTCTCAAACAACCGTCGGCCGTCATGATTCGGTCGCCCCCATTCCTCGTCATGGTAAGCGATGTAGAGTGGGTCTTTGGTAGACCATGGACACCGTGTTTCATCACTCATTAGGAAAACGGGTCACGCCTTGGGTTTTTGTCATTCCGTCTTGTTTGATGGTGTTGTTAAAACATAAATTATTGTTGACTACGTCTAATGTATTCTGAGTAATTACCTGGCCATATTTTGAGACTGCCATCACCTTTCAATTCCCAAATGGTGTCACATACTTGGTCCAAAAACCAGCGATCGTGACTAACTGAAATTATCGCCCCATCATATTCTTTCAACGCTTCTTCAACAGCATCAGCGGCATCAGTATCAAGGTGGTTTGTAGGTTCATCAAGAAGCAAAAGGTTGTTCTCTTCTAAGAGAAGTTTTAGCATTGCAACCCTCGCTCTTTCCCCGCCACTCAATTTGCTCATTTTCGTTTTGACCATCCCTGGAGTGAACTGGAATTGACCAAGTAGTGCCCGTAACTCGCCATACGGCATTTTCGGTTTCATTTTCTGAATCTGCTCTTCAGGCGTGAGTGTAAAATCAACGTTCCTGTGGTCTTGATGGAAGTATCCAGTTTGTACCCCTGGTAGAACTTCTAACTCTCCAGAATCAAGTTTTATTTCACCCATGATTAGGCGTAATAGTGTCGTTTTTCCAGCACCATTCGGGCCAACGACACCTATTTTTTGGCCGCGGCAAACCCCAACAGTAACAGCATCTAAGATTGGTCTATTAAGCCCTTCAAAAGTGAGATTTGCTTTACGGAAATCAAGCACATCCAAGCTACTTTTTTGAGTTGAAGAAAGGTTGAATCGTAACGCTTTCCGCTGTCTTGGTTTGATTGATTTCAACCATTTCAATTCGCGTTGTGATCGCATTATCATGTGGTGTTTTTGGGAAATTGATTTATCATATTTATTTGCTCTTTTCATTGATTGTAAAGCCCCAGTAACCCGTTTAATCTCTTTAGTTACTTTGTCAATTCTTTCATCTAAAGTTTGCAAGAACAATTCTTTTTGAGCAATGTAAGCGCTGTAATTTCCAGGGTAACCGCGCAATGATGTATTGTGTACTTCAACAATATTATTG
>Ga0114934_10001838_pt1 | contig 13725 bp, 12 predicted proteins | sample 4SBtaG_2_FD_99695 | JGI IMG/M metagenome (GOLD analysis project Ga0114934, IMG submission 99695) | Deep subsurface microbial communities from Kolumbo volcano to uncover new lineages of life (NeLLi) - 4SBTROV10_white metaG | ecosystem: Environmental > Aquatic > Marine > Volcanic ... | reverse complement strand
TGTTTTCACTTTTTATTACTCCTAATATAATTATGAATTTGATTATAAAATAATATGCATATTATAAAAATAAATAAATTATTTCTTTTGCTTGATACTGATAAATATACTTGGCGTTATTTTAAGCGGATATTTTTTATCTATTTAGAAAACAATCAAATTAATTTAAAGGGAGTTTTAATATACAATGATTAAAAAGTATAAAATTTTAAATATATTTGTAATAACACTAGTATTTCATACTTTTTTTGCCGCAACATTGGCGAAAATTGGATTTAATTACTCTGTTTATATAGCAAGTGTGTTACCATACTTATTTGCCTTTATATTTATTTATTTTACTAAAACAGAAATAAAAAAAATTTCTAAGTTATCATTATCACAATGGTTAGGTGTAGTCCTTATTGGATTTTTGTATTCTGTATATACAAAATTTGTCTATGATGATTTATCATATATAGCTAGCTTTAAAACATTTTTTATTATACCAATACAGTTAACTATCTTATATTACCTTCTTCCTACTACCAAATCTATAATAAATTTTAAAAAAACTTTTTTTTTACTATTGTATATAATTTCAATTTATTCAATTTTAGAGTGGATAGTAAGAACTTATAATATTCCATTGATTTATCAATGGTTAGTCTCGTATGTAGATATTATTAAACCAGGTGGTTTAAATTACCTTCCTTTTGGTGGTGGTTTTGGAATATTACCTTTAGGTTTATTTTTTGATATGCATACTGCTTCATCTGTAATTACTTTAACAGGCTTACTAGCATATGTGGAAAAAAAACATCTACTTTTTGCTGTAAGTGTAGTAGCACTTATTTTATCAATGAGATATACATCAATTTTTGCATTTTTAATTGGTTTTTATATTTTAGTTGTTCCATTTCGTTTTTCTATACTTACTCTTCCTTTAAGCCCAGCCATATTACATTTTAAATTTTCAGGTACACACTCTTATGATACAATTATGAGTCATTTTTTAAATAATTTTGAACCAATATTTAATAGTAATATTATGTATATTATCTTCGGACATGGTTATACTAGAACATCAGTAGTTGAAACCATTGGATATAATGAAATTTTTTTCGTATTGTTTTTAAATGCTTTTGGATTTGTTGGTATTTTACTATTGCTTTATTTCATGTATTTCTTATATAAAAGTATGAGAGTATTGATTATTAATAATATTGTATATCGTTATGATCGTTTGTCATTAGCTTTTATAGTTGTGTTCTTATTAGGACTAGCACACTATAATTTGTCTTTTTTACCTTTCGTACTTTTTATATATGCATTTGTAGCATATTATGTAAGGTTCTATAATAAATTACAAGGAGAAATTTAATTTGAAATATTTAGTAACTGGTGGGGCAGGCTTTATAGGTAGTCATCTTATTGATTTGCTACTGAAAAACAACTGTAAAATTATAGTTGTAGATGATTTATCTTTTGGGAAAATAGAAAACATTCAATATAATATAAATAACATTGAGTTTATAAATAAAAAAATTCAAGATATAAGTATAGATGATTTAAAAAGTGTTGATGGTATTTTTCATTTAGCTGCTCAGGCTTCTGTTCCTTTATCAATTGAGAATTTTTATGAAAGTAGCACAAACAATTTAGAAAGCTCATTGAAAGTAATTGACTTTGCTAGAAAATTAAATATACCACTGGTATATGCAACATCATCAGCTGTATATGGTAACCTTCCTTTAGGTAATGATGAAATTAAAGATTTTGATTTAGAATCACCTTATGCGTTAGATAAATTAGTTTTGGAACAATATGCTCAAGTAGCAAATAGAATTTATGGATTATCATCAATTGGACTTAGATTTTTTAATGTTTATGGACCAAGACAAGATGCTCTAAACCCATATTCAGGTGTAATATCTATTTTTGCTGATAGAATGTTAAAAAAACAATCTATTATTGTAAATGGTGGTTATCAAACAAGAGATTTTATTTATGTTGGTGATATAGTAAATACACTATATAAATCAATGAAAATAGCTTCTTCTAAAGAATGTTGTGAAAGTATAAATGTTGGTACAGGAGTATCTATAAGTATAAACCAATTAGTTCAAGTTTTATCTGATTTGATTAATTTTAATCCAGAAATTAAATATAGAGAACTACCTTTAGGAGACCCTGAAAAATCTGAGGGGACATATAATAAATTACAAAATATATTGAATATAGATTTAAATGAATTTGTATCATTAGAAGATGGTCTAGATAGAACTATAGAATTTTTTAAGGAATAAAATGGAAATTAACGAAGAATATGAATGGGTAATAGTTGGTGGAGGAATTGCAGGAATTTCTTTATCAGAAATACTTACAAGAGAAGGGCATAAAGTATTGCTAGTCGAAAAAGATGAAAAGTTAGCTTCACAAACTACAAGAGATTTTCATGAATGGATGCACACAGGTTCATTATATACTTTGGTTCCAGATAAACTTGTAACATTAAAGTATATTTTAGGTGCAGTCGATGATTTACTCGAGTATTATTTTTCTTTTAAAAATATGAATCTGGTTCCAACAGAAAGTGGCTTAGATATAAAAGATAACAATGGTTGGTTTAATAAAAATTATATACATTTTAAATATAGAATAAAAGGACGCAAACTGACTTTTCCGTGGTTACTTGGTGTTTCAAGATCTAAATTCTTAATAGAATATTTGAATGGTCACGATTGGTTAAGAAGAAAAGCTGGTGTGATTGAAGATTTTGGATTTAAGTATATAAAAGATATACTTAAATCATTTATAGGCTTAATTAGATATAATAAGAAGTTTTTAAGTGTTAAAACTCCAGATTTCACAATGGATTCAAGAACTCTTTTAAGGGATATGCTAACTACTTCTATAAAAAATGGATTGGATTTATCTTTAGATAATAAAGTATTAGAGATCATTTCCAATAGTGATGGGACTAGTGAAGTGAAAACTGAAAGATTTAGTGTAAAGGCTAACAAAGTGATACTTAGTTGTGCTGAAAATATTAAAGAGTTTTTAGATGTGGATATTAAGACTAGTTATGCACCAATGGCTGTAGTAAATAATCTTCCAGAAGATACAAAATCTTTTGTAGAGTTAGATTATTTTACAAAGAATTGTATAAATATGCTGACAAAAGATGGTCAGATAGGTCTTATTGGTGGAATTACAGTAAATAAAGAAGAAGAGACAAAAGATTATATTGAGTATGTTATAAGCGAGCATAAAAAACTATTTCCAGATATTGAGATTTTAGATGATTATGTTGGATTAAAAAATGAGATAGTATTTAAACATCAAGATAGAAACTATCTTTATCACATTGTAAAAGAAAATGATAAAAATATATGGTCTGTAGTACCAGGTAAATTTTCATTAGCATTTAGCTTAGCACCTGAATTCTATAGGCAGGTTTATAAGAAAAATCCAAAAAAATTTTTTAACACTTATGAGGATGATGGAACATATAGAGAAACAGTATCAGAAACAGTTTGGATGGATTTAGCAAGTAAAGGAAAAAAGTAAATGAACCGAAAAGAATTTATAAAAAAAGAGTACTATAAGCACTGGGAAAAGAAAAACAATGAGACTACTGAAGATGATTATTTTAATTTAATTTTCAAATTATTTGATAGTTTAGATATAGCTAGTGCTTTTGAAGTAGCTATTGGAGATGGAAAACCTTTTGCTAAACAGTTAGCTCAAAGATTTAAAGTAAATGGAATTGATTTATCGCAAGACTTAGTAAATATAGCAAATACAAATGATAATATTCAAGCTAAATATGGTGATGCGGAAGAGAGTTACAATAATAAATATGATCTAATTTATTGCTTAAGAAGTTTTTGGTATTTTGATAATTGGAAAAAAGTTTTGAGAAATATGATAGAAACATCAAATAAATATATAATTTTTGATGTTTTAAATGGAGATAATAAAGAGTTTGTTTTTGATGAAATAAATTTTAGACATACATTTTTAGGTAAAATATTTGTAGCATTCAAAAATTTTACAAAAGGCTTAATTAACTTAATTACATTTAATCAAAAATATTTTATGCAACCTTTAATACCACTTGAAAGTTATCATTTACATAATGATATAGTTGAATTTATAAATAAAAATTTTTTTGGGGGGGGACAATTCAAATTGAATATTATGGAATAGTAACTCAAACTAAAAATAAAATAGACAATGAAAAAGATTATAGAATAATTTACAAACTTACAAAACAAGGAGAAAAATAATGGGAATGATACAAATACCAAGCAAAGCAATAGAGTTTTTTAAACAAAATTTAGATGAAATATTTGAAAATGGTGCGTTGGCAGAGGGAAATTGGAACAAAAAGGTTGCAGAACATGTATGTAATTATACAGATGTTAAAAATGCAACTGTCACTACATCAAATGGTTCAGGCATGGTTGCATTGTTGCAAATTTATAACAGATATTTTGGAAGAAAAAAGGTTTTACTTCAATCAAATACTATGTACGGTGTCAAAACTATGGTAAAAAGTGGGAATTGTAATTTAATAGGATATATTAATTGTTCAACTAGTACTTTAATGCCAACAATTGATGATGTAAAAGATGCAATAAAATTTGTAGCAGATACAGATGATTTAATTATACTTCTTACACATATTGGTGGACTTATAAATCCAGATATTGAAGAGATTGCATCATATTGTAAAGAAAAAGATGTCGTACTTCTTGAAGATTGTGCGCATAGCTATGGAGCTACACATAATGGAAAACATTCTGGTACATTTGGTAATGCAGGAGTATATTCATTTTATTCTACAAAAGCAATTTTTACAGGTGAAGGTGGAATTGTAATTACAAATGATAATCAAATTGGATCTTATTTAAGTAAGTTTGTTATCTATGATAGGTTTGAACAACAAATGGATATTGGTATAAATATAAGACAATCTGAAATGCAAGCATTAATATTGTATGCAGTACTGCAAGAAACAGATGAAATAATATCAAATAAAAAAAATATTGCTACACAATTTGCTAAAGTTTGTAATGAAAAAGGTATAAAGTATTTAAATCAAGACACTAAAGTAAGCCAAGGAAATTATTACAAGTTTATCCTTCTGGATGAAAAATGTGATGTGGTAAATACCTTTGCTAGTATCAAAACAAAGACTTCACCTGTTTATGATTATTCTTTGGGTGGCAGTAAAGATGTTGAGACATCACATATATGTTTACCTATTTGGTATAATCAAGATGATGAAGTAACGCAAAAAGCTATAAAAGAGTTGCAGGACTTATAATTTGAATATATTATTTATTACTAGTTCGTTTGACCCACATACTGCATTGTGGATCAAATACTTTACAAAAGAGCACAATGTAATTCTCTTTTCAGATAAAAAAGAAAGTATAAATAAGCTTAAATATCCTGATAATATTACTATCATAGAAGAAGAAGGTTTATTATCTCCAATATTAAATAAATTTAATATTGTTCAACAACAATTAAGACATATAGATATGTTACTATCTGTTAAAAAGTTTATTACAAATATTAATAATATAATTAATGAATACGACATAAATATTATTCATGCTCATTCACTATATTATGGTTTTTTATCATCTTTTATAACTAAGAGTTTACCAGTTATATTTACTCCAATGGGTTCAGATATTATTATTAATGCACAACAATCTAAAATCCATAAACTCATGGCAAAAAAAGCTTTTAAAAGAGCTGATGTGGTTACAGGAGATTCCAAAATACTTCAATCTCGTGGGTTTAATGTTGGGGCTAAAAAAGACAATAATTATATCATACAAAATGGAGTAGATACGACAATTTTTTATCCAAAAGAGAGTTCTATAAGAAATGAGTTAAATATTGATAAAGATACTATATTATTATTTAGTCCCAGAGCTATTGCTAAATTATATAATATAGAAGATATTTTAAAAGCTTTAAAAATATTAAAAGAAAAGAATATAAATTTCAAATGCATGTTTACATTTTCATTTGGAAATGAACATTATAATTATTTACAAAAATTATCACACAATTTAGGACTAAATAAATATGTAATATGGCTTGGTTATATTGACTATAACGATATGGCTAATTATTATAATGCATCAGATATTGTAATATCAGTCCCCTCTTCAGATAGTTCACCAAAAAGTGTTTATGAGGCAATGTTCTGTGGTAAACCTGTAATTGTTACAGATTTATCATGGAGTCATGAATTTTTAAGTGATAACGAGGATATCATTAGAACAGAAGTAAATAATATAGACATGTTGTCTAATAATATTGTAAAGCTTATAAAAAATCCTGAACTTACTAAGTATATTAGTAAAAATGCTTTGGAAAAAGCAGATAAATTGTATTCTTATGAAAAGAATATGATTAAAATGGAATCTATTATGATAGATTTAATAAAAACATTAAAGGTAAAATAGAAGTGGAGAAAAAAGAATTTCAAATATGCACAAATTGTGTAATGGATACAACAGACACTAAAATAACTTTTGATGAAAAAGGTGTATGCGATCATTGTAACACATTTTACAAAGAGATAAAACCAAATTGGCACACTGATGAAAGAGGCTGGAAAAAAATAGTATCAATTGTTGATAAGATTAAATTAGAAGGTAAAGATAAAGATTTTGACTGTATTATTGGCATGAGTGGTGGAATTGATAGTTCATATTTACTTTATTTGGCTGTTAAAAAATTAGGACTTCGCCCTTTAGTTTTTCATGTAGATGCGGGATGGAATTCTCAGCAAGCAGTTCATAATATAGAAGTCATAGTAGATAAGCTTGGGCTAGACCTATATACAGAAGTTATAGACTGGGAAGAGATGAAAGATTTACAACTAGCCTATTTTAAATCAGGAGTTTCTACCATAGATACACCACAAGATCACTCTTTTTTTGCTACTATGTATAAATTTGCTACTAAATATGATGTAAAATATATTTTAACTGGTGGAAACTACTCTACTGAGTGCATTAGAAATCCAATAGAATGGATGTATTATCAATCTGATTCTATTCAACTTCGAGATATACATAGTAAGTTTGGCACTAAACCACTAAAAAACTATCCTGTTACAAATATACTTTGGCATAAAGTTTGGCTTCCTTATGTAAAAAAAATAAAACTTATAAGACCACTTGACTTTATGCCTTATAATAAAGAAGAAGCTACTCAATTTTTAGTAGAGGAGTTTGGATATCAAAGATATGCTCAAAAACATTTTGAATCTAGATTTACTAAATTTTATGAAAGTTACTGGTTAGCTGAAAAATTTGGATATGATACTAGAAAAGTACAATATAGCAGCTTGATACTTACTGGACAGATGAGCAGAAAAGAAGCGATAGAAAAACTAAAAACTCCAGCTGTTGATGAAGAAACTTTGAAGCAGGATTTTGAGTATATAGCTACTAAACTTGGAATAAGCGTAAATGAACTACAAAGCTATATGGACGCACCAAATAAAACATATAAAGATTATAAAAATCAGATGAGCGTATACGATATAGGAGCTAAAATATTGAGGTTCTTTAGCATTGAAAAAGGTGGTAAGAGATGATAGGTATTGTTGATTATGGTGTCGGTAATATAAAAGCATTTGCAAATATATATAAAAACTTTGATATGCCATATAAAATAGTAAAAACAAAAGATGATTTTTTTGATGTAACAAAACTGGTACTTCCTGGTGTCGGTTCATTTGATCATGCTATGACTAATTTGCAAAATTCTGGCATGAGAGAAACTCTCGATGAACTCGTATTGGGGAAAAAGTTGCCAGTAATAGGAATATGTGTTGGTATGCAGATGTTAGCAAAGAGTAGCGATGAAGGAGTATCTCCTGGACTTGGATGGATAGATGGTGTTGTGAAAAAATTTGATAAACTAAAGATACAAAATGGGCCATTACCACATATGGGGTGGAATAGTTTAAATATTAAAATTACTAAACAGATAGTCAAAAATTTAGAAGACAACCCAAGGTTTTATTTTTTACACTCTTATTATTTTGAATGTAACAATAAAAAAAATGTAATAGCTACATCTACTTATGGTGAAGAGTTTGAGTGTATTGTTAATCATGATAATATTTATGGGATTCAATGTCATCCAGAAAAAAGTCATCATAATGGTATGCAACTTCTTAAAAACTTTGGAGGACTATAGTGCTAGCTCCTAGAATCATACCTTGTCTTTTAGTGCATAATAAAGGGCTAGTTAAAACTGTACAGTTTAAAGAGGGAAAATATATAGGTGACCCTATTAATGCTGTGAAAATATTTAATGAAAAAGAATCAGACGAGCTTATGGTATTCGATATAGATGCAACTTTAAAAAATCGAGAACCTGATTATAAAATGATAGAAAACTTAGCAGCTGAATGTAGAATGCCCCTTTGTTATGGCGGAGGCATAAAAACTGTTGAGCAAGCTACAAAAATTTTTAATCTTGGGGTAGAAAAAATTGCTTTAAGTAGTTCAGCTTTAGAAAATCCACAATTGGTATCTGATATTGCAAAAGAAGTTGGGAATCAAAGTGTTGTTGTCGTCCTTGATGTGAAGAAAAAAATGTTTGGTGGATATGATATATATACTCATAATGGCACAAAAAAAACTAAAGTAAATTTAGAAAAGTATGTTAAAGAATTGCAACGATTAGGTTTAGGTGAAATAGTAATAAACTCTATAGATAATGATGGAATAATGAAAGGCTATGATGTAGCTCTCATTGAAAAAATCAAACCATTTGTAGATGTTCCAATGACAGTTCTTGGTGGAGCAGGAGCATTGGATGATATTAAAAGCTTAATATCAAAATTTGGTATTATTGGTTGTGCGGCCGGAAGTTTATTTGTATTTAAAGGAAAATACAAAGCGGTTTTGATCAATTATCCTAACCAAGATTATAAAAACAACTTAATAAATAAAAATAATGAAAAATAATAACTTTGATTTATTAAGACTTTTTAATTATCATATTGATGGGGGGGGTAAAATGTTATTTGCACTATTGTCTTACCTTCCTGGAGTACCAATATTTTTTTTAATTAGTGGCTTTTTAATAGCAATGAGTTATGAAAATAATTCTAATTTAAAAGAATATGCAAAAAATAGAATTTTAAGAATTTATCCAGCACTATACGTGAATATAATGATTGGCATATTAATTTTATATTATTTTGGTTTTGTGCAATTTAATGTAGAATTTTTTAGTTGGCTATTTGCTCAAATGAGTATAGTACAATTTTATAATGCTGAGATGTTTAGAGGATTTGGTGTTGGTGTGATAAATGGTTCTCTTTGGACTATTTCTGTTGAACTTACATTTTATATTGCTTTGCCTATTATATTTTACTTATATAAAAAAAGTATTTGGATTATTGTATTAATATTTATAAGTTCTTATATATTCTGGATATATGATACAACAGTTTTAACTCAGTTTATAAATAGAGATTTTTTTGGAAAGCTTTTTCATGTATCTATAGTTCCCTATTTGTTTTTATTTATTATTGGCATAGGTTTTTATAAATTTTATGATAATTTAAAAAAATTTATAGAAAATAAGTTTTTACTGTGGTTTTTACTGTTTATTATATTTAATTTACTGATGAACTCTTTCATAATTACTCCAAATTTTATAACATATATAGTTAAATGGACTATTTTTTCTTTTTTAATATTTTCTTTTGCATTTTCCTTTAAAGATTTAAGTAAAATATTTCTAAGAGGTAATGATTTTACTTATGGTATCTATATCTATCATATGCTTATAATTAATGTCTTTGTTTTTTTAAAAATGACAGGAGAAATGAAGTATTTTTTGACTATTGTGATTTTAAGTATTGTAGCAGGAATAATAAGTTGGTTTTTAATAGAAAAGCCATTTTTACAACTTAAAAAGCATAGTTTATTTAAAGAAATACATAAATAGTAAGGAAGATTAATAAAAATGAAACAACTTATACAAAGCTTTAAAACAGGGGAATTAGGACTTTTTGAAGTGCCTGCTCCAGTGTGTAAAAAAAACGGTGCCTTAGTGCGAACTACTATAAGTTTAGTGAGTGCTGGAACAGAAAAGATGCTTGTAGATTTTGCAAAAAAATCTATGCTTGCAAAGGCCAAAGACAGACCAGATCTTGTAAAACAAGTAGTGGATAAGATGAAAAAAGAGGGTATAAAAAACACACTTGAAAAAGTATTTACAAAACTTGATACGGCTATCCCATTAGGTTATAGTTTGGCTGGTCGTGTTGTGCAAGTAGGAGATGAACTAAGTGGTATCAATATAGGTGATAGAGTGGCTTGTGGAGGTGCTGGTTATGCTAATCATGCAGAGATAAACTATATACCAAAAAATCTTATGGTAAAAATCCCTGATGGAGTTGATGATATAGATGCTTCATTTGTAACTGTTGGCTCTATTGCTCTTCAAGGGGTGAGACAAACAGCTCCACTTTTAGGGGAGAAGATAGCGGTGCTGGGGTTAGGACTTTTAGGTCAGTTAACTGTTCAGCTTCTAAAAGCAAATGGATGTAAAGTTATTGGCTCTGACATAGATTTAAGCAAGATGAAACTAGCTAAAAAATTAGGATGTGATGAAGTTTGTCATGCGAGTGAACTTATAGCTAAAACAAATGAATTTACAGGTGGGCGAGGTGCCGATGCTGTTATCATAACTGCATCAACTGCATCAAATGGACCTATCACAGATGCTGCAGAGATAAGTCGCATGAGAGGAAGAGTTATACTTGTAGGTATGGTAGGTATGGATGTACCGAGAAATACTTACTATAAAAAAGAGTTAGACATTAAGCTCTCTATGGCTTATGGACCTGGTAGGTATGATCCTGAGTATGAAGAAAAAGGGATAGATTATCCTTATGACTTAGTTAGATTTACAGAGCAGAGAAACTTTGAAGCATTTTTAGGTCTCATAGAAGAGGGAAAAATATCTCCAAAAGAGTTACTGACTCATGAGTATGACTTTGATGATGCATTGAGAGCTTATGATTTACTTGAGGGAAAAATTCAAGAGAAATACCTCGGAATTATACTAAAGTATAAAAATGAGTTAAATATTGAAGAGCATAAAATAGTTCAAAGAACTACAAAAACTGTAACTAATGACAAGATAAATGTAGGGCTAGTAGGAGCAGGTAATTTTACAAAATCGGTAATACTTCCAAATATGAAAAAAGTTGGAGAGTACGAACTTGTAGGGCTCTGTACAGCTACAGGGGTAAGTGCTCAAGGTACCGGTAAAAAATATGACTTTAAGTACATTACAACTGATAGTGACGAGATATATAAAAACCAAGAAGTAAATAGTGTCTTTATAACAACACAACATGACAAACATGCATCTGCTGTTATAAAGTCTATAGAATCAGACAAACATTGTTTTGTGGAAAAACCGCTTTGCATCTATGAAGAAGAATTAGAAGCTATAAATGAGGTTTATACAGGTAAGACTATAGTTCAAGTTGGATTTAACAGAAGATTTTCACCAATGGTAGAGAAGATAAAAAAGTCTATAAGTGGACAAATATCTGTAAATTATAGAGTAAACGCAGGTGTGATACCAAAAGATGTATGGATACAAGATAGAACAATAGGTGGCGGTCGTATCATCGGTGAGGTATGTCACTTTATAGATACATGTAGTTATATAATAGGAAGTGATGTAGCAAGTGTATTTGCAACAACTGTACAAAAAAATGATCAATCGATTCCAGATGAAGACAATGTAAACATGATACTAAACTATGCGAATGGAAGCACTGCTACTATCTGCTATTATGCTTATGGTGATACAACAATGCCAAAAGAGTATATAGAAGTATTTGGAAATGGTGTAAGTATGAGTATGACTGACTTTAGAGAGCTTATAGTTTACAAAAATGGAAAAGCCCACAAAGAAAAAAGTGCCAATCAAGATAAAGGTTTTGTGGGTGAGTTTAAAGCTTTTAAAGATGCTGTCAAAAGCGGTGAAAGTGCTATAAGCTTTGAATCTATTTATAACACTACTAAGAGTACATTTAAGATTTTAGAGTCAATTAGGACTGGGAATGTAGAAAAAGTTTAATGAATAAATTTATCCAATTTTTTAATACCGTCAAATATCTGAAAATACAACAGATATATTTTAGATTATTTTATTTTGTAAGAGCTAAAGTACGAAAAGCTGTTGGATTTAAGTATAAGTTTTTAAAGGGGTCGAAATCGACCACTTTAAAACTTTCTCAATCTTGTGATAATTATAGTTTTTATAGAGATAGTGAATTTAGTTTTTTAAATTTATCTCAAAAGTTTGATGAGATAATAGACTGGAATTATAGTGAATACGGAAAGCTTTGGACTTATAATCTTACATATTTTGAGTATTTGAAAGAGAAATCAAATGTTAAACTGATATATGATTTTATTGATAATATTGAAAATATAAAAGATGGACTTGAACCCTTTCCTATTAGTCTCAGGGGAATAAATTGGATTAAGTTTTTGACCACTCATGAGATAAAAGATAAAAAAATAGATGGTAGTTTGTATGCTCAGTATTATATTTTGATGGATAATTTAGAATATCATTTACTTGGAAATCACTTACTTGAAAATGGATTCAGTTTACTTTTTGGGGCTTACTACTTTAAAGATGAAAAACTCTATACAAAAGCTGTAGAAATTTTAAAAGCAGAATTAAACGAGCAGGTTTTAGAGGATGGTGGGCATTTTGAACTGAGTCCCATGTACCATCAAATAATGCTTTTTAGAGTTCTAGATTGTATTAATTTAGTGCAAAACAATAGTTGGAAAAGTCAAGAACTTTTAGAATTTTTGACAAAAAAAGCTGAGTTAATGTTGGGTTGGCTTAAAAATATGACACTTAAAAATGGGAATATACCTTTGTTCAATGATAGTGCTTATGGGATTGCTCCTAGTTCTAAAGAGTTATTTGATTATGCGAATCATTTAAAACTAAAAATTCAAAATTCAACATTAAAAGATAGTGGATATAGAAGAGTAGATAAAGACAAATATGAGTGTATAGTAGATATTGGACACATTGGACCTGACTATATCCCTGGGCATGCTCATAGTGATACTTTTAACTTTGGACTTAATAGAGATGAAAAGCCATTTATCGTAGATAGTGGATTGTCAACTTACGAAACAAATGAGAGAAGAACTCTTGAGCGTTCAACTTCATCACATAATACTGTTGAAGTAAATAGTACAAACCAAAGTGAAGTTTGGGGTGGTTTTAGAGTTGCTAATCGTGCCTATGTTACAGATTTGGTCGAAGATATCGACCACATAAGAGCAACACATGATGGATACAAAAAGAAGTTTGGGATTTTACATACAAGAGAATGGGTTTTTGAAGAGGACAAAATAGTGATAAAAGATAGTTTAAATAAAGAATGTGAAGCTATTGCAAGACTGCATTTTCATCCTAATGTCACAGAAGAAGAAATCAAAAAAAGAATAATAATTAAACATTCAACATTAAACATTCAAAATTATCTTTTCGTTCCTAAGTTTAATAAACTTCAAAAGGCTTTAGTTGCTGAGATACTATTTAAAAAAGATTTAATAATGGAAATAAAAATATAATATTTTGATTAAAAAAGTAGGGGAAAAGTAGAAGATGAAAAAAGTA
>Ga0114934_10001837_pt1 | contig 13726 bp, 9 predicted proteins | sample 4SBtaG_2_FD_99695 | JGI IMG/M metagenome (GOLD analysis project Ga0114934, IMG submission 99695) | Deep subsurface microbial communities from Kolumbo volcano to uncover new lineages of life (NeLLi) - 4SBTROV10_white metaG | ecosystem: Environmental > Aquatic > Marine > Volcanic ... | reverse complement strand
TATGTTTATGTGTAATTATAGTAAAATATTATAAAGAAGTCAATACTTTATATACTTTAAATACTATTATGCTAACAGATATAATTAACTAAAGCGAGGGGCTTTACGCTAAATTTTGGTAAATGTTTTTGAAAAGAAAAAATATATTTATAGTACAATAATAGGATCAAAAAGAATATTAAGTTGGAGGCTTCCTCTTGAAGAGTCTGGTATTCAATTATTGCAGTATATAAATTCAAAAGATTTAATAAAGAAAATGAAGCTTTAATCCATAAATAGCTGAAAGCCCAATCGGTAAAAATAATTGGGCTTTTTATATAATATTATACTCTCCTCGCTGTTTACCAAAATTTAGCGTAAAATCCCTCGCTCAGCTATGGGGAGTATATCAATCTTGTAAACAATTTCCATCAGCTTGTTCTGTTGTACCTTCTGGACATTCTTGTATAAAACAATTTCCATCTTCATCTATAGTACTACCACCTGGGCATTCATCTCTATAACAACTACCTCCAGATTCATAAATTCCAAATCCTTCAGGGCAAGTAACATCTAGACAATAGGTTATATCTTTATTCAATGTTAAATCGCATTGTTCAGACGAACAAGCCCCAGCAACTTTGTATTGATAATAATCAAAATATTGAGGTGGCATATAATCTGTTCCGTTTGAGGGTGTTGTGCCATTTTCGCAATAAGCAAAGCCACATCTGTTGACATCATTACACTTCCAAGGGCTGCACCAAGAATCAAGTAAAGATGGGCCTTGACATTCTATATCAGGTCCATATGGACAAGTAACTTTAACAACACAAGCATCAACTTCACCACTATACAGAGCATCACCTTCACAAGGAGGAGAATATTCACATGTTTTGCTTTGCGTAGAAAATACATAGTCTGCATCACAAGAGATATCAATACCAGAGGTACATTTATCTAATTCCTCATCAAGTGCAATTGTATCATTATATATATAAGATGGATCATTAGGACAATCAACTATTTCATCTTCTCCTTCTGAAGTGTAGCACTTAGATGTATCTATTTCTGAACAACTATTACTCCATGTATCAGCATTTGCGTAAGTTGCCGTATGTATTGCATTTTTTATCCAATCATCTGATTTTCCACTATTTTTCTTTTGTAGCCAATAATCATAGCCAGCTTGGTCTGGACATCTACATAAATTATTTGTATATACATTAAAAATAAAATCATTAGGAAAATTTCCTTGGCATCCAAGCTCTGCTACAGTAGTACTAGTACCATTATTAGTAACGGTATTATTTTGAATTCCTGAGCATGACTGTTGTAATTCTACACCAGATTGTTCCATTTCATGAAAAAACTCATTAGAAATATAAGCAAAATCATATCCTTCATTTTTCTTTGATACCCAATGATTATAACCAGCCCGATCTGGGCATTTACATAAATTATTTGTATACAACGAAACTATATCTTTGTCTTCAAAACCTTCACAGTTAAATTGATTTGATCCTTCTGGACAAACTGGCTCTTCAGTTGGATCCGTACAAAGAGAGCCTTCACATACATTTCCTACAAGATTCCCTTCTTCACAGTTATTGCTTTGTGTAGCTTGATAACTACAATCTTGATAGCTGCCATCAGGAGCATCGTATGAACAATCATAAAAAGAAGTGGTTACTGTTGGATTATAATTACAATTCCAATAGGCTGTATTAGAATTACCTGTTGCTGTATAATTGCAACTATAATATGTTGTGTTAGTCCCTGATTGTGCATGATATGAATAATGACAAACGCCGTTTGATATATAACCGCCATAAGGGCAAGTGTATTCAACCAAAGGAGGTGTGTTTGGACATGACAAACCATTTGAACTACACTCTGGGCTTGCTGCATTCTTAAAAGCGGTTATAGACCAATTAGGATCACCAACCCAATAATTAAATCCTGCTGTGTCAGGGCATCTTCCTAATTCCCAAACATATGCTGCCATTACTTCATTTTTTCTAGTATTATTGGGTTGCATGTTCATTCCGCAAATATAGGGCTCATTATTTAATACTGCGGAATGAATAAAAGCAATCATTTCACTATAAGAAATGGAAGACCCCCACTTATTCTTCCAATAGGCATATCCTGCGTTATCTGTTTGTCTCCCCAAAACTAATTGATAAAGACCAGAATAACTACTAGCAGCATATGACTTATAGCATGTTGAACCACTTAAATATCCACCATGAGGACAAGTATATGAACTTGTAGTTTGTGAGCAAGTTTTATAGCATGTTGTGCCACTTAATGTTCCACCATTTGGACAAGTATATGATACTGTAGTTTGTGAGCAAGTTTTATAGCATGTTGTGCCACTTAAATATCCACCATTTGGACAGCTATATGAATTACTAGAACAAGTTTTACTGCATTTAGTAGTATTGTTATTATACTCTTTAGTAGCTTGATAATTACAACTACTTTCTAACGGTTTTTCGATAGTCTTATTTACGCATTGGCTTTGTGATAGAGTGCTAGCATTTGGACATTCATTTGGGTTGTTACCAGCAAACCAATCATTTGTGCAATAGCTTTCATTTTCTCCATTATGCCATAAATATTTACAAGTTATTAACTCTGTTCCTGAACAAGTTTTATAGCATGTTGTGCCACTTAATGTTCCACCATTTGGACAAGTATAATTAAATGAGTTGGTCAATGTTCCACCATTTGGACATGAAGGAGGCTGATAGCAAGTTTTATTACATTTTGTACTATTTGAATTGCTTAGAGTCCCCTCTCCTGGAGCACAAGAAACAACATGATTTGCAGGACTTTCAGTTGGTTCGCAACATTTACCATTAGTTAAAACTTGACTACTATCTGGGCACGAAACATTAATATTAGCACCAGTGCTCTCTGTAGTTACCCCAACACAATGGTTTGAATCACTATCGTAAGTTAATCCATTGTCACAAGGAGGTTCAGAGGTACATAAAGTTAAATTACTATCTGGAGAATACCCGTCAGGACAATCTGTATTTGCTGGTAAAATACACATATCTAAATTACCATCAAGCTCTCCTCCTTCAGGGCACTCAACAGGAACAAATTCTGGATCACACCTTACAGCATCAATACCACACCCTTTCTCATCGCAAAACTGAATATTAGCCTTTCTAGGAACTAGTGCATTAATCTTATCTAATTCAACTGCAACCTTATCAACTTCAGTCCAAATTTTTTGATATACATCATTTTCATTATCTTCAAATGTTAAATCCCATCTTTGTTTGCCATCAAAAAGTTCTTTTGATGCTCCAAACAATATATTCATTAACAACAATAGTAATAATATTTTTTTCATTACTGACTCCCATTACTATCAGTGTTTATTTCACAAACACTATTAGGTATTGCGAGAGAATTTATTGCTTGACTAGCAGCATTTTTAAAATCAAAATTTACAACACCACTTGCTTCGATAGCTTTTTTAAATTCATCCCATTTTTTCCCTGGGAAACAATGATTATCAAAGGCACTTACATATTGATCCATTTCTCCATCCTCATCTATATCTAAATCTGGGTCTGTATTTATCGCACATTTTGTAAAAGAAATTTCTTTTAAATGCTCTAATTTTATATTATTACATTCCTTCATAGGTAAGCCAAGTTCTTCTTTGATTCCTTCTGCAAATATTCTAGTAGAAATTTGATCATAACAGCAATAATGATGTCTATCTAAGATACAACTTCCTAAAAACTTATCTTCACAAGTTGTTTTTGTGTGATAGCATTGATCAAAATTTAAAAATTTATTTGTTTTTAGTTGTATAATACCCATCTTTATGGCATCTTCCACATTATGACAAGCATCGACACTACTTATTGAAGTAAGTACATCTAATATAACTGTAGCAATAAAATTATATGGAAACGGGAGCATAGCTAATACTTTTTTTACTGCCATCATTCCAACAGCTTCTGCTATACCACCACTAGAATCCTCATCTGGTGGTGGTGTAAGTATGTTTTGTGCTTTCGCTAATCTTCCTGCACATATTGCTTGTCCTGCTGTTGCATATGCTAAAGGAGTTTTAGCTATTAAAACTACCTTTTGATTTTCTGCATCATTAGATAAAACTCCATACATGCTATCAACAAATCCACCTTTTAAAATCGTATTAACATCTGCCTGGGGTGGCAATTCGGAAACATCAGTTATTCCAACAAAGTCAGTGGAACTTACTAGATGTGCTAATTGATCATATGTTAATGTGAGTGGATTTTCATACACTTTAGCAAGCTCTTCTGATGTATCATTAGTAAAACCAGCATAACTACTTATTAGATTTGGATATGAGAGTCCAATACTTGCCATACAATTTGCATAAGCAAGACTTTTTTGATTGTTAGTTTCATTTCCAAGCCAAGCCATATTAAAATCATTTGCACTTTGCATCTCTTCTTCTGTAGGCATTAGAGACATTCCTAATTCTAATATGTCCGTGTAATAAAATTTCATAACTAGCTTATAGTCACCTATACTGCCAAATGATATGTCAGCACCAGGGATAGTATTCATATCTTTAATACTTTCAAACAAAGAAGGATCGGCTGGTGTAGTTACTGCTGTTGAAAGATTTTCCGCATTTATCAATTCAGTATCTGACAGTACTCCTTTTTCTACACATTCTCCAAGTGATGCATCTGGTCCAGTATTTGCGAGTGCTGATTTTACATCATCAAAAGCTTTTGTAACAGAGTCTGTTACAGAAGTAAATGCATCTTTAGCTGCATCAGCAGCTTTACCAATATCAGCTGTTGCTTTTGCTGCTGTTGTACCTAATTTCCCTTTAGATGCAGCACCATACACCATGGTCGCATAACTAAGTAATGTCATTGGATCAGCAAAAGGATTATCAAACAAAGTACCATCATCACAATATCCTTCCCATCCAGAAAAAAGATGGAATTGACTTTCTAACATTGCCATTAGTTGACTTGCTTCGTCAGAACCGTTTCCTTGTTTAAAAACAGTACCAACTTTTGTGACATTATAATCAAGTTCACCATTTGTTGTTTTTATGTCCCATGCATTACAGCCAATTTGCTTTTCTGAACTATCCGTACACTCTTTAATTGTATTTTTTTTAGTAAAAACTGTTTTCCCTGTAAAATCAGTTACAGGGTGTGAATATTGAACATCTACAACAGTACAATCCGAAAACCCTATGCTTGCGATGCCAAATAATATAAAAAAAACTACTATCTTTTTCATGCTTATTTCTTTTTCTTATTCAGGAGGGTTATTTTATATTTAGCTTGAGTTTCTTTAATTTCTATTAAACTTTTTTCCAAATCAGTAGCAATATTCCAACATTTCATTCTAGCTTCTCTTAGAACACTTATACTTTTATTAAGGTCTTTTTTTATTCCTAATCCTTTCATTAACATATCCGCATACTGAATATAACCTTCACATGTATTTGTTTGTTTATATAATGTTTCAATAAAAAGTTTTCTTCTTTTTACTTTTTCAACACCTTTTGCATCTATTAAAAAATTTAAACTATTTAAACCAAGATATGCACTTAAGGGATTTTTATATTTTTTAACACTTTTTTCAAACTCGACTATGGCTTTTATGTGGTTTGGAAGTGTAATTGTTTGCTTCTTTTTTGTTTTATCAAAAAAATTATTAAGCTCTCTTCTATCCATCTTGTCTCTATCTGTCAAGTAAGAATAGCCTTTTTGAAAAAATTCATCTGATCTTGATAAATTTCTTATTTCTATCGCTTTATTCTTTGTAACTTTTGAGTAGAAAGCTTTAACAATTCCTATCTCTTTAGCATGTATACCTATACTTGTTATTAGTATTATGCTTATTGTACATAAAAGTTTTTTTATCATTTTAAATCCTTTTTTTAGAAATCATCATAACAACAATAATCTCTTGTTTCATAAGTATTCATTTTTGCGACATAAATTCTATTCAAATAAACCATTGGGTATGCTAAGTGAATGCTAGTTACTTTCTCTGTTAATATATCTTTGATGGTTACATCATATATTGCATGGGCTTTGGAGTATTCATCATCAGGAAAATAACATTCTTCACCTGTCGAACTTTGTTTTCCACCCCAAACACCTCCCCCTGGTTCAGCCAAATCATCTGATAAACAATTTTTAGGATCATCTTCGTTTCTTCCTGGTGCTAATGGGATTTGTTCTATGAGATTTAATGATATATAGTTTCCTAATGTATTCTCAAAATCTGTTGCATTTATTGTTTTATTAGCTATTTCATTTCCATTTTTGTCATAAAAATGCATTGCATAAGCACCAGCATAAGGGAATAAAAAAGATAATGTTCCTAATGAATTATCCCAAAGGGCCAAAGGGCCGTTATAATATCTCGGATAATAAGGATGGTCTTTCAAGCTAACCCCTGCTGCTGGAGCAGCAACAACTCCGTCTACTATAAATTTACTTGATCCATAATGATCTCTAGTGAAAAAAGGTGTAGTAGAAACAGATTGGTATTCATTTGCGAACTGAACACTAAAAATACTATCTGGTTCAACTTCTACAGTTTCATCAAAAGAATAAGATAAATTGTTTAAAATGCAAGATAACTTATTCCCATTATATATCATCGAAGCTGTTCCACCTTGAACCATACTTCCACAATCAAAATAATCATTTTTTTCCGTAGGAGTTAAAGGTATACTACATGTATTAATAATACACTCACCAATATTTTCAGCTGTTGGATTTAAGTTGTCTGCATCGGTGAGACAATTAAGTGAACATGTGATATTTCCATCTGATAAATAATTATTTGGAATACTTCTATTTTGTAAACAAACTTTTAAATCATTGTTAGTTGAACTTGATAGAGCAGGGTGTTGTATATTGCAATATACTTTATACATTGAGCCATCAGGACGATGTTTAAATACTAAAATATCATCATCTATTCCTCCTTCAGATACCATATGCACTTGAGTGGTTTGTCTTGCTTCGGAAATCGAATTGCTTCTTAAGCAATTTTCGTTTTCAGAATAAGCATCACTCTCTCCACTAATAGCATCAATAGAGTATTTGGTACAAGTTCTGTCTTCACTTGTTTCTATATATTTAGTATTTTCAACATTTGCCATAATAGGGTCTGTACATATTTTTGAAGTATTAGAAAATTTATCAATGTCGCACATAACTTCACGCCCATCAGGACATGTCCCCAAAAAGCCTAAAATATTTCCATCAGCGTCATATTGCACATTATCTTCATCACAATATATATATTCACCATCATCATAATCTAAGTTTGCTGTTGGTGCTTTACATGTATATGGGTACATTAATACTGTTTCTTCTTCTTCGCAATCAGTAAAAGGCATAAAAACACCTGCTGGGCACTCATATTGATGAGATACTAATCCTATTTTTGTATCAGAAGAGATGAAATTCTGGTCATTTGGCAATGATATTCCATGTAAAGTTGTTGTTTCTCCCATTTCATCACCAACATGCTCACAGTTTTCTTTTACGTAGTCACTGCAATTATCAACAAAGCATCTAGGCTGCTGAGGATCATTCCAGCATATAGAATCTTGTAATCTATCATAATAAGAAGTACAAGTAGTTTTTCCTCCATCTCTAGAAATACTTTGAGTGTCAGCCCATTTTTTACAAACATTTACACTAATCGGTGGTTTAGGAGTTGGTATTTGACATAATATGTTTTTTATATCCGCTACACTAGCTATACTTCTTTGATACTCTCTCTCTATTCTCCACCAAGGAAGACAAATTTTAATATCATTAGGTAATCCTGTTACATCAGCCGTAAAAATTCTACAATCATTGCCCATAGGATCGGCAACCCCATAACCAATTACTATTTTTTTCCCAGCCATATCGGTTAAATCTCTTTGTGTCACGATAGGAATCGTTATCTCATCGGGTAAAATTTCATAGTATTTATAATAATTCAGTTTAGAAGGAGTAGATGTATAAGTTGTATTGTTTTCGCTATAGGTCCAATTGCCATCTCTTTCCACAATAATTGGGTCAGAAGCAAAAATATTTTTTGCTACTAGTATTATTGCCACAACAAATGATAAAAATATTTTCTTATTGAAAAAATACATATATAAATCCTTTCTTGCCAATATCTTCTGGTTTAGGTTTTATAGTTACAAATATTGTTGCACTATCTGCTCCACCATATTGATAAATTTCAAATAAGTTGTTAGAAGGCGAATTACTTTTAGGTTTATTTCTATATAACTTATCTTCTTTAAATTTATATATTTTTGGAAATTCACCTGAATCTATTTTGTCAAATAACATTTCGTAATCTAACTTAGATTCTGAATAACCTACATATATAGTATATGCAAGCATGCCATCGCCTGTGCCATCATAAGCTCCGCTATAGTGTCTTACTGTACCTGTTTGACCATCAGTAATACTTCTTACTGCCCCGTCTAATTCATTGGTTAAATTACCAATATTATTTATAATAGGAATATTCCAATAAGGCAAATTATGAATGCCAAATGACATTGTTTTAAATGATTTAGCTAATTCTGATGATGGGTCATATGGAACCCACTCTTCTAAGATAGGGTTAAAATGTTCATAATCAATTGTTGCTGTAGTATTTTCAATAAAATTTGATGTAAAAGTCGAAGTATTAGTATCTGGATCAACAACTTCAGAATCTTCATATCTTCCTATATTATCTCCATATTTAATTGCCTCTAAATCATCGCTATTATTTTTTTTGATATACCATATTTTTTTGCCTTTTTTAATCAAATTTGCATCTTGATCATATCCGTAATAAAACAATTCGACTTCTATAACTGCATAAAGGTTGTATTGTATACCATTATTAACATCTAAAGTTCTTGGTTTTAAGTTCCAGGAAAGAGAATAGACACCATTTGCATTTATACTGCCGTATGATGTGCCAGAGGTTATACCTTTTCTAAAACCACTAGAGGCATTACTATCTTCTCCAATAGCTATATCTGATATTGCATATTTACTGCCTAGTACCATGTCTTTAAAAGCTTCATCTTTCCATTCTTCCCTTTGAATTTTTTCATAATCACTAGGACCAGTAGGTTGTATAGGATTAACTCTAGGTCTATCGACTCCATCAACTGCAATAGTATTTTCTACAGTTTTAACTCCTTTAGAAGATGCATCAAAAACTGTTTCGTTTAAAATTACTTGCTTTGTAATTCTTGCTTTTTTACAATCCTCTGTTTCATTATTGCAAGCAGCTTGACCTTCTATACAGCCTTCTCTGAATGAATGTGCAAGCTCTGTGGTTGACATAACAGTGGTATTTGGTCTGCAAGTCACTCCTATTTTACATATTGAATTACAACCTTCTTCTGTTGAAAATGTTCCGTCTGAATTATCTGAACCATATAATCCATCATTACAAATAGTATATTGGGATCCATTTTCAGAAGTAAGTGTAACTACATTTCCACTTGAACAAGTTGTTGTTATATTATTTTCTGGGTACAAATCAATATTTTGTAAAATAGGACATATCCATGAGCCACCATTTTTATTGTTATAACTTATACTTTCAACATTTAAAGTTGCATTATTATCAGAAATAGGTATAAATTGCAAATTAAATCCTGTAATATTTTTATTAATAGGAATAGTTGTATTATTTTCCAATAAAACTCCTGCTGTATTTTCAATAATAAAATTATTCGTATTATCGGGGCTTATGGTATTTATGGTTAATTTGAAGTTTTTATCAAAATCATCTTCAAAGTTAATATAAATATTTTTAACTCTTTTTGGACTATTGAATTTTTTATTATAAGTACATCCGTTCTGATTTATTTGAAAGTCACAAGTAAAATTTTTTTCTGTTTGCATCTCATCTTCTAGATTAGAATGGATTGCTTGACAACTATACTGCTGATAACATTCTTCTTCACACTTAAGCCTAGCGGATCTACCGTTCGAGTTTATATCACCTCCATATACAATATTTGTAGTAGGACATTCCCATCTAAAGGAAATATCTCTTGCAATATAACAATTAATTGTATCTGGAATATCTAATAGCTTTACATATTGGTTGTTCATAGATTTAATTAAAAGACTATTTTTTGTTTCATCATCAAATCCATTTTGAACAGATTCATCCGTAGCAAAATTATTATCATTTTGAAGTGTTGGCGTTGTTACTTTGTTTGGATTAGAAGTATATGCTGTATCAGCCTGGAGTGTTCCTCCCATTATAGCTTGCGTGCTAGTTGCAATATTTTTATTTAATTTAACTGTGCTATTGTTGTTTTCGGATAGAAATTTATTCAAATCTGCAATATTGTATGTTGTTATATTATCATCATCATTAGCTACTACCATATCTTTTTCAATTATTGCTTTTGGTTCTAGCGTATTCTCAAATCTAGGGACTCCACTAGGAGTCGTGTTGTTACTATCAGCATTTAAAAAAGTTAAAAAAACAAAAACAAAAACAAAAATTCTTTTTATATACATTATTTGACTCCTATATCAATTAATTTATGATAGGTATCTAAATATTTTTTATTTGAATCTGACAAAACCTGATAAAAATCCAACAAAGATATGTCCCCTCTTACTATAATAGAATTATCTTTGTGGCACTTCTTAAATCTAAAGTCTTTTGGACAATCCATTAAAACATAGGCTGGAACTTCCGTTAATTCAAAATATGAATACATTGGTGGATGAATTTTAATTTTAAATAAATTTTTATATTCTTCCTTATACTCTTGTCTTAGTTTTAAAAAAAAATCTTTTGTTGGGAAACCATTAAATACAATATAAATTTGTATATTTTTCTTTATTTTTTTCAAGCTTTTAAACGAAGGGATTAAATTTTTAATAGTTAAAAATGGCATATTTTCAGAATAAAAATATGCTAAATATTCTTTATATTTTATTTTATTTTTCTTCTTTGGAGTATCATTTTTTTTAAAAATATTTGTACCATATTTTATTCTTGAATCTTCACTAATTTCTTTTATGTCTTTTAAAAAACTGTTGTTGTTATCTAGTTTTTTTTCTATGTGTGTTTTTAAATCATCATCTGCGGTAGAGTCAGAACCAAGTAAAGTGCTAGATATTAATATCAATAAAAGAAATATTACATTCCTATAAAAGTACTTCTGCATACACCGCCTCCTGAACAAAAATCTCTTTGTCTCCAAAGCCAAAAAAATGCAGAATCCTCATCTCCTGGTTCTGCTTTAAAGTCGTAATTAAATCTTATTTTTCCAAAATTTTCAGCATCCCATCCTTTTCCTCCTTTTGCTAGTTGTAACCAATATTGATCTTTAACTATTAAAGGAAAATATCTAGCTTTGCAAAGAGTGCTTTTTAGATGACTCCCCCCAGGGTTATATGCAAAAAAAGATTCTTTTGTTTTTACCATACCTCCATATGAGTGCATCCTGTTTATTACTCTAAATGCAATACTTTCTGCTGCTTCATAAGGATTACTTGAGCCAGCCCATCCAGTATCTCCTGCACCAACACTACCTCTACATCCATCGCACCAATACAACGAATTAGAAGGATAACCCAATGTAGAGCTAACACAATCAGCACTACAAGCTAATTCTGCTACAGGATTACCAAACCAAATTCTACTGACGGGCTTAGAAGTCTCTTCTATGAGAGCAATTAAATCATTGTTGTAAGCAGGTATAACTTCACTTAAATAAGCTATATTAAAAATATTTGCTCTCTCAAAACAGAAAAAATCTTGTACTAATCCTAATGTATATCCTAAAACAGGAAATATAATAAAATGTGCATGTCTAAAACTACCATTATCACCTCTAGATACACCTTGTTTTCTGTCCAAACTTTTATCAAGCTTTATATCCAATCCAATAAAATGCCAAGGTGTCAAACTTGATTCTATCATGCCTATTGGTTCAACAATGGTAGTCTTAAGTCCAGCAGCCCATTGGTTTGAACTTTCCAACTTACATTTGCAAATATCAAAAGTAACCTCAATTTTATCAAAGAAAAAATCATAATCTAGGTTTGAATAAAATTTTTTTAACTCGCCTCCTGTTCTTGCACTAGAAATGGTTATAATAAGCAACCATAAAAATAAAACTCTAGACAACTTTTTCAATTATTTTTCCTTACTCTTTGTTAAATCTTTAATAGCTATTTCTTTAACAGTCATGTTTCCATTCTCTTGGATATAGAATGAAGGTAAGCATTTAACTTTAAATGCATCTTGAAAACTTTTATCTGCTATAAATACATTAGGTGAGACTCTTCTCCCTAATGAGAGAACACTCCCATTATAAACAACTACAATTGACTTATTTTTATAAAATTTGGCTAACTTCGTTTGATTTTCATCAGAACCGTCAATCATTAACAAATACTTATTGAATTGTTTATACTCTAGAGGATTAAAACTAGTTCCCTTGTGGATAAAGATGTTAAATTTAGGCATATTTATATCTTCTTTAAGCACACGCTTAAAACTCATAACTCTATTTTTACTCTCTTTGCAAGTAGGTAATTTTATTTTACTTGTTATTGCAGCATTTATGCTCTTTTTTATATTTTTTTGTGACAACAAAGACGAATTAGTGTCTTTAAAATCAATTTTTTCTTTAATCTCATATGTTTCTCCCCATTTTCCCAAATCAGTAAAACCAAATAAAGTTATTGGGATAATGATAAGTATGAGATTAAAGAATATTTTCATTTCTACTTCCTTTTAAGCAAATCTGGCCATGGAATAGATTTTCCAGTTGATGAAAAAATAGCTGGTGTACCCCGTACTCCAACATCTATACCAATTTGTTTATGTTCAGCTAAAATCTTTTCAAATTCTTTATTCTCTTTCTCTGTATATTTTGCTTTTGACCATTTTGTCCCATTATTAGCAATATCCTTCATAGCCTTAGCTTTTTCGATATTATTTTTTTGACTAAGTATATATTTTGACATTGCGATTGAATGCTTATGAAAACTTAATGGAAATAAAAACACTTTAAGCTGTATATCTTTACTTAACTTGTCAAGTTGATTCTCAAATTTCCTACAATATGGACATTCTGGATCAGTAAATACATAGTATATTATTTTACCATTACCTATAGTAAATGACTCTTTGCCATCATACTTAGACATATCTACGGGAAATTCTATAATTTTTCCATCTTTATCAAAACCATTTCCTAAAATGACAGTATTTCTATCTTTAGTGACAAATAGTGTCAGCTTAGGCATTCTCGGATGAGAAGCTTTGATTGCATACACATCACCTAAATCCTTTAATTCTTTTAATTTAAATTTACCATTTTTAATAAATGAAATATTTGATAATTCATTCAAGACATTACTCTCATTTTTGGCAAACAAACTTGTTGCTGCAACTAAGCTAATTGAAATAACCAATTGTGATATTTTCTTCATTCTAATCCTTTATAGTTTTATTTATAAACCATTTTATAATAAAAAACGATATTTTGCAATAGTAATAATATAAAATTGTTAATTTCTTCAAAATAGTATATTGTAGTCGTTATTATAGCTACCCAAAATAATAATCCAAAAACAGAACTAAATGCAACTTTGTAATCTTGCCTACTTGGAATAGCATTTAAAATAAACACTATCAATAAATAAGTAAACAACATGAAATTCCAAAAAGAATACTC
>Ga0114934_10001835_pt1 | contig 13730 bp, 11 predicted proteins | sample 4SBtaG_2_FD_99695 | JGI IMG/M metagenome (GOLD analysis project Ga0114934, IMG submission 99695) | Deep subsurface microbial communities from Kolumbo volcano to uncover new lineages of life (NeLLi) - 4SBTROV10_white metaG | ecosystem: Environmental > Aquatic > Marine > Volcanic ... | reverse complement strand
TTAGTATTCACACATTGTTCTAAAGTGTGAATATCACAAAAAATATATTCTCAGAAATATTAAAATTTAGCAAAAATTTAAGAAAATATTTATGTAAAATTGAGCTTAAATTATATTATTCACAGACTAAAAGCCCTATATATGGGCTTTTCTGGAAGTAAAGTTAGATATTCACATAAAAGAAAATAATTTTTATCTTTTAGCTAAAAAGTTATTCACATCACACTCGCTAAACATGTTTTTAAAAAGTCTACTTTGCTCTTAATTACATATTTTTCATTATACAATTCAAACTCTAATTCATTTGCATGAAGTAAAAGTCGTGATGCACCACTTTTTTGTATTCTTTCTTCTTTAGATATTTCTCTATCTAAAAATTTTACTATATCATTTTCATTCTGTCCATAAATTGGATCACCAACGATTGGATGTTTCACGTGAAACAAATGCACACGTATTTGATGTTGTCTTCCAGTGTAAGGAGAACACTCAACAAGTGTCATATTTAAATCTGGAAAATATTCTAAAGCTTTAAAATCTGTTTTGGAAGGTTTTCCTTTTTCATCAACTTTTACTACCATACGAACTATGGCACTTTTATCTTCTGCTCTGAGTAATGGTGCTTCTACTGTAAGTTCTTTTTCAAATTTTCCATGCACAAATGCCAAATATTTTTTTTTCATATCTCTTAGCTCAAACATCATTTTAATATCACGTTCACTTTGCTTATTTTTAGCACATAACACTAGTCCACTTGTTTCTTGATCTATGCGATGTGCTATATTTGCATCACGTCCATATTGATACTTTAATTCATCTATGAGAGAATAGGGTGTATTTCTATTTTGAGGATGAATAAGTACACCACTCGGCTTATCAAATACAACAAACTCTTTTTCTTCAAATGTAGCTTTAAGACCTTTTGTAATTGGTTCAAAATATATAAATTCAAATTCACCCTCAATTTCACCTGCAGTTTTTGTCATTGCTTCACCATCTACAAAAAGCCTTCCCTTTGCTATAAGACGTTGTGCTTCTTTTTGTGTATAAGCAAGTTCTTCTATTAAATATAAAAAAGCTTTTTGTTTTTTTGATGCGAACATTCTCTTTCTAACAAATGGCAAAATTTCAATCCTCTTTAATGATTATTTGAGTAAAATAAATTACTTAATTTATGCGAAATTCTAGCATAAAACATACTCATAAGGAACCCATAAATGGTAGATAGATATTCACGAGAAGAGATGGCATCAAAATGGACATATCAAGCAAAATATCAAGCTTGGCTAGATGTTGAGAAAGCTGTAGTTAAAGCTTGGGCAAAACTAGGGAAAGTTCCACAAGAAGATGCAGATAAAATAGTTAAGAATGCAAACTTTAATATTAAACGTATAGATGAAATCGAAGCGGTAACTCGCCATGATTTAATTGCATTTACAACTTCTGTTTCAGAATCTCTTGGAGATGAAAGCAGATGGTTCCACTATGGTATGACATCTTCAGATACTATTGATACTGCTGTTGCACTTCAAATGAAAGATTCTCTCTCTCTTATTATTGAAGATGTAAAAATGATTATGGCATCTATCAAAAAACGTGCAATAGAACACAAAATGACTTTAATGGTCGGACGTTCTCACGGTATTCATGGAGAGCCTATAACATTTGGTCTAGTGTTAGCTGTTTGGTATGATGAGATGGCACGCCATTTAAAAAATCTTGAAGAGACTATGGATGTTATAGCAGTTGGACAAGTAAGTGGTGCTATGGGTAACTTTGCTCACGCTCCATTAGAGCTAGAAGAGTATACATGTGAAGAATTAGGTCTTCAAGCTGCACCTGTATCAAATCAAGTAATTCAAAGAGATAGATATGCAAGACTTGCTACATCTTTAGCTCTTATGGCAAGTTCTATTGAAAAATTTGCTATTCAGGTTCGCCATTGGCAGAGAACAGAAGTATATGAGTGTGAAGAGTATTTTGCAAAAGGGCAAAAAGGTTCTTCTGCAATGCCGCATAAACGTAATCCTATACTTACAGAAAACATAACAGGTTTAGCACGTATGATACGAGCTTACGCAAACCCTGCAATGGAAAACGTGGCACTTTGGCATGAACGTGATATATCACACTCATCTACTGAACGTTTTTGGCTACCAGATGCTTTTGTAACATCTGATTTTATGTTGCACCGCATGAATAACGTTATAGAAAATCTTACAGTCTACCCTGAAAATATGATGAAAAATCTCAATCTTACAGGTGGACTTGTTTTTTCACAACGTGTTTTACTTGAGCTTCCTCTTCAAGGTGTATCACGTGAAGATGCTTATAGAATTGTTCAAAGAAATGCAATGAAAGTATGGGAAGAAATTCAACATGGAAAACCTACTGTTAATGAAAAAGGAGAAAGCCTTTACCTAAACCATCTCTTGGCTGATGAAGAGCTAAGAAATTCACTCAGTGAAGAAGTAATACGTGAATGTTTTAATTATGACTACTATACAAAAAATGTAGACAAAATTTTTAACAGAGTTTTTAAATAAATAAGGACAGTTATGATAACAGTTATAAAAAGAAACGGGAGAACAGAGCCTTTAGATATTTCTAAAATTCAAAAATATACTTCTGCTGCTGTAAAAGGTTTGGCAAATGTGAGTCAAAGCGAATTGGAAGTTGATGCTCAAATTCATTTTCGTGATGGTATAACATCAAAAGAGATACAAGAAACATTAATTAAAACTGCTGTTGATAAAATAGATATTGACGCACCAAACTGGACATTTGTTGCTTCTCGTCTTTTTCTTTTCAATCTTTATCATCAGGTTAATGGGTTTACAGGCTATTGCAAACTTGAAAAATATTTTGAAAAAGGTGAAAAAGAGGGACGTATACTTCTTGGACTCAAAGAGATGTATGATCTTGATGAACTTGAAAAGCATATAAAGCCAGAAAGAGATTTACAATTTAATTATTTAGGTATAAAAACACTCTATGACAGATACCTTATAAAAGATAGAAATTCCAACCCTATTGAACTACCGCAACATATGTTTATGGCAATAGCTATGTTTTTAGCGCAACGTGAAGAAAATCGTCAAGAGTGGGCTATCAAATTTTATAATATGATTAGTAAATTTCAAGTCATGCTTGCAACACCGACACTCTCTAATGCCAGAACACCAAGACACCAACTCAGTTCATGTTACATCGGTTCAACACCTGATAATATTGAAGGTATTTTTGATGCTTATAAAGAGATGGCAATGCTTTCAAAATTTGGCGGAGGTATCGGCTGGGACTGGACACAAGTTCGTTCAATGGGTTCATTTATTGATGGACACAAAAATGCAGCTGGAGGAACCATTCCTTTCTTAAAAATAACAAATGACATTGCTATTGCTGTTGACCAGTTAGGTACTAGAAAAGGAGCTATCGCTGTTTATTTAGAACCATGGCATATAGATATTAATGACTTTTTAGACCTGAAGAAAAATTCTGGTGAAGAACGTCGTCGTGCACACGATTTATTTCCTGCATTATGGCTCAATGATATGTTTATGCAAAGAGTACAAGAAGATGCTATTTGGACACTTTTTGATCCATTTGACACAAGAGATTTAACAAACCTTTATGGTGAAGCATTTAACAAACGTTATTTAGAACTTGAGCAAGATGAAACTCTTATTAAGGAAAAAGTAAAGGCCAAAGATTTATGGAAAAAGATACTCACATCTTATTTTGAAACAGGTTCACCTTTTCTTTGTTTTAAAGATAATGCTAACCGTGCAAATCCAAATGACCATTACGGACTTATTCGCAGTTCAAACCTTTGTACAGAAATTTTTCAAAATACACAGCCAAACCATTATAAAATCAAGTTTGTTTTTGAAAATGGAGATAGCGTAAGTTATGAAGAAGAAGAGTTAGTAACAGTTGACAGCGGTATAACAAAACCCGCTAAAAAAGTTACTGCACTCGATTCACTTGGTGGATTACCGATTTTTGTTGTGGAAAAAGAAAAAATTAATGGGGCAACCGCTGTTTGTAATTTGGCCTCTATAAATCTTTCTCGTATAAATACAAAAGAAGATATAGATGCAATTGTACCAACTGCTGTAAGATGTTTGGATAACGTTATAGACTTAAATTTCTACCCGGTAGAAAAAGTAAAACGTACAAACATGCGAAGCCGTTCTATCGGTTTGGGTGTTATGGGTGAAGCACAAATGCTAGCAGAATCTGGCATAATGTGGGGCAGTCAAGAACACTTTGATAAAATAGATGAAGTAATGGAATCTGTTTGTTATAACACTATTAAAGCTTCTTCTGATTTGGCAGTTGAAAAAGGAAGCTATCCAGAATTTGAAGGCAGTAAATGGAGCAGAGGGATTTTTCCTCAAGACCATGCAAATGCAGAGGTTATAAATCTTGTTGACCGTGGAGGACTCTTTGCCTCCACCTACGAATGGGATGAACTACGAACAAAAGTAAAAAAACAGGGTATGAGAAATGGCTATTTAATGGCCGTTGCACCAACCTCTTCTATCTCAATTTTAACGGGAACAACACAGGCTATTGAACCTGTATTTAAACGTAAATGGTCAGAAGAAAATCTCAGCGGACTTATTCCTGTAGTTGTACCTAATCTTTCACCCGATACATGGAGTTACTATATACCAGCGTATGATTTAAATCAAACAGTACTTATTAAAGCAGCTGCTATTCGACAAAAATGGATAGATCAAGGACAATCACTTAATATTTTTATTACACTTGATAAAGCAAGCGGAAAATATCTGAATGAAATCTATATGCTTGCATGGAAACTTGGACTTAAGTCTACCTACTATTTACGTTCCCAGTCACCAGAGATGGCAAGTGATGTGGAAGACAGAAGTATGGAGTGTGTAGGTTGCCAATAGACCTACAAAGGTTTAACAACTTTAAAGATGCCGAATTACGTTCTTTAGAGGTTGTTTCCCCTACACATATAAAAATGGATATTGCTTTACAAGATAGTGCTCGTGCATTTGACTGGATAGCCTTAGAATTAGATTTTTATGGGGTCAAAGATGCAAAACTCATTGAACAAAATCAACTCAAATTCATTGATATGAGTGAAGGGCTGACCCTTTTACAACAAAATAATGAATTTGCATTTGCTTCAGGAGCATGCTATAATATTTCAAATATTAAAAATGCTACATTTTATATAATTTCTGAAGATTTTAAATATCAAGAGAAACAGTTTTAAAGGATAATAATGCGTTATAAAGTAAAGGGAGAAATACCAGGATTCACGGATTTAAAAGAGGTAGAGATCAATGAAATCGATCAACTGTTTTATACCATGTCAGATGTACAAAATAGTGCTATATCTTTTACCTTGGTTAATCCATACCTTTTACGTGAATACTCTTTTGATATTCCCGCTAAGACAAAAGACCTCCTTAAAATAGATGCTGATTCAAAAATTAGCGTATATAATATTTTGCTCATACAAAAACCTCTTGAAAAATCCACAATCAATTTTTTAGCTCCCATAATACTCAATCATGATAACAATACATTTATGCAAATCATATTAGATCCTAAACAAAACCCTGACTATGGAATGGCAGAAAGTATAGAGTCTTTTAGAAAAAAATAATAAACATATGGAACAAAAGTAGCAATACAATTTCCTTATAAAGTGTAAAATACCATTAAAAAGGAATATATGATGCGAATAGTATGTCCACACTGTTTAAGTGTAAATAATGTACCTAAAAAAGAAAGTTATAAAAAAGCAAATTGCGGTAAGTGTAAAGGCTCGCTTCTTGATACAAAGCCTTTGGAGTTAACAGCTAGCAACTTTGATGAAGTTCTTGTCAATAGTGACATTCCTGTTATAGTAGATTTTTGGGCACCGTGGTGTGGTCCTTGTAAAATGATGGCACCAAATTTTGAAAGTGCTGCAACAAAGTTCCCACTCAAAGCACTTTTTTCAAAAGTAAATACAGAAAATGAACAAAATTTGGGTGCACGTTTTGGCATTCGAAGCATTCCAACTATTATTGTTTTTAAAGATGGCCGTGAGGTAGAAAGGGTAAGTGGAGCTCTTGATGTCAATGCACTTACTTCTCTTGCTTCAAAATACAGTGAATAAATTTTATTTTCTTAATTTTATTCTTTGAGAATGGGTTATGGCTACGGCCATAGCATCTGATATATCAAGAGGTTTTATCTCTTTTTTAATATTTAATAAGCGTTTTACCATAAATGCGACCTGCTCTTTTTGTGCTTTTCCTTTACCCGTAAGTGCTTTTTTTACTTGCAGTGCCGTATATTCATGAAACTGCCCAAATTCTTGTAAAAGTTTTAACATTATGGCTCCGCGAAATTGTGCAAGTTTTATGGTTGTAGCAGGATTATGTGCATAAAAAATGTCTTCCATCGCTACTTCATCAATTATATGATTTTTAAAAATTCTGTCTAAGCCTTCTACCATTTGCGGTATTTGAAACTGCAAATTTTCTGCTTTCATTTTAATTAGTCCAGCTTCAATCAATGAAATTTTTCCATTTTGCAGTGAAATGAGAGCATATCCCATATTTCTAGTTCCAGGATCTATTCCAAGTATAGTCATTTTATGCCTTAAAAAAATTTAGGGGTACCCTTTATATGATTATATAGAAAAAAGTATAAACATTCACATAAAGTAAATTTAGTTATTCACATCTATTTAACCCTATTTTATGGAAAAAATAAGTATTATTCACATATAAAAAATTAAATAAGGTTTTATGTGAATATAGGTCAAGAAGTATTACAGGCACTCAAAAATGAGATTAGTGAATTGGAATATACACGATATATCAGACATCTTACGTATGATATAAGAAAGTCTACAAGTGATTTAGCTATTTTTTATGCACCCAATGCTTTAGTAGTCAATTGGATAAAAAATAAATATAGAGAAAAAATTGCCCATCTTTTTGAAATTAAAAATGGTACAAAAGTAAATGTTACAATAACCCTCAAAAATACCATAGAAAAAAGAAAAACAAAAAAAACTGTAGAAATTAAACAAAACAGTTCTCTTTTAAATCCTTCACACTCTTTTGATAATTTTATGGTTGGTGGATCCAATCAATTTGCTTATGCTGCTGTAAAAAGTGTTAGTGAAAATGCAGGAAAAGTTTACAATCCACTTTTTATTTATGGTGGTGTTGGTCTTGGCAAAACACACCTTATGCAGGCAGCTGGTAATGTTTTTCAAAATGAAGGTAAAGTTGTTATATATACAACAGTTGAGCAGTTTTTAAATGATTTTATTCGACATGTAAGAAATAAAACAATGGAACGTTTTCAGGAAAAATATCGTAAATGTGATGTACTACTTATAGATGATATTCAATTTTTAAGTAATAAAGAGGGAATTCAAGAAGAATTTTTTCACACTTTTGAAGCTCTAAAAGGTGCAGGCAAACAAATAATTCTTACAGCCGACAAACATCCTAAAAAAATTGGTGGTCTTGAAGCCCGCTTACAAAGTAGATTTGAATGGGGTTTAGTTGCCGATATTCAACCACCTGAACTTGAGACAAAAATTGCTATTATCAATAAAAAATGTGAAATTAATAAAGTAAAAATTTCTAAAGATATAATAAATTACATAGCAACAGTAATTGACAGTAATGTAAGAGAGATAGAAGGTATTCTTTCAAAATTACATGCTTATTCACAACTCATGCATATAGATATTGATTTAGAATTTACAAAAAATGTACTCAAAGATCAAATGAATGAAAATAGAGCAAATCTTACTATGGAAACTATTACTGAAGTTGTAGCAAAAGATTTAAATATAAAACCAAGTGAAATTCGCTCAAAAGGCAGAAGTAAAAACATTGTGTATGCACGAAGAATATCCATATATATCTGTCGAGAACTTACACAAAATACAATGCCTCAACTTGCTCAGTATTTTGGTATGAAAGACCACACAGCAATCAGTCATACAATTAAAAAAATCAATACTCTTATAAAAGATGATGAAGATTTTAAAGTAAAAATTGATGAACTTACAAATAAAATTACGAATAATTAAAAAAAAAGATATAATTGTAAAAGTGAATAGATGTGAAAGAAGTTCATAAGACTTTTCACATCTTAAGAGTAAAGCTTGTAGGCGTTTAAAGAGAATTGTCACATATTCACTTCATACTACTACTACTTACTAAAATTATATAAATATATAGGGATTTAAAAAATGAAAATTACCATATCGAAATCTATATTGGAAAACATCCTCATTCATGCTGGACCTTTTTTAGAAAAAAAAGATACATCACAAATTACTTCTCACATTTACATGAATGTAGAAAATTCAAAATTAACACTCAAAGCTACAGATTATGAAATTGGTTTTTTAGTAACTACTGATAATTTAAACATTCAAAGAGAAGGAAGTATTACTGCCAATGGTAAAAAGTTTTTAGATATTGTTAGAATATTAAAAGATGGTGAAATTAATTTAGAAGTAAAAAAAGATAATTTATTAATATCTCAAGCACATTCAAATTTTAAATTACCTACATTTTCACATAATGAATTTCCTGAATTTCCATCTTATGAAGGAAAACCAAGAATATCCATTGAATCTCATACTCTTATAGAATCTTTAAAAAAGATAACACCAGCAATAGATACAAATAATCCAAAATTTGAACTTAATGGTGCTTTAATTGATATACAAAATAATTCAATTAATTTCGCTGCTACAGATACAAGAAGATTAGCGGTAGTTACTTTAAATAATGAAAGTGAAAATGAACTCTCTATAATTATTCCAAAAAAAGCTATAGTTGAAATACAAAAACTCTTTTTTGAAAATATAGAACTTTATTATGATGAAACAAATCTCATTATACATTCAGAGCAATATACGTTTTTTACAAAACTAATAAACGGAAAATTTCCTGAATACTCAAGAATTATTCCCAAAGATATAAAACATAATTTAGTTTTACCAAAAGCTATTATGATTGATTCAATCAAACAAATAACTACAATATCAACAGATGTAAAAATAACTTTTTTACATGATATTATTAGTTTTGAAAGTTTAAGTGATGATAATATTGAAGCAAAAACAGAAATATCATATAACACAGGTTTTGATGAAGCATTTTCTATAGCAATTAATTCAAAATATTTATTAGATTTTTTAAATTCTATACATTCGTCAGAATTTAATATAGGACTTAATGAAGGTAATCTTCCTTTTGTTCTTAAAGATAATAATTTTATTACAGTAATAATGCCTATAGTGATATAAAGCTATAAAACTTATCATAAGATTATTTTAGATAAAATAACTACAATTACGCCGTAAAATGGCAATGGAGTATTAAATGCAACAAGAGTATGGTGCTAGCAATATTAAAGTTCTTAAAGGTTTAGAAGCTGTTCGTAAACGTCCCGGTATGTATATTGGTGATACCGGACACCGTGGTCTTCACCATTTAGTTTATGAAGTTATAGACAACTCTATTGATGAAGCAATGGCAGGGTATTGTAATACCATAAGTGTTACACTTACTAAAAGAGGTACTTGTATAGTTTCAGATAATGGACGTGGTATTCCTACAGATATGCATCCTACTGAAAATATGAGTGCGGCAACTGTTGTTTTAACAGTTTTACATGCCGGTGGTAAATTTGATAAAGATACTTATAAAGTTTCTGGTGGACTTCATGGGGTTGGTGTTTCAGTTGTAAATGCACTTTCAGCTGATTTACATATGACTATTTATCGTGAAGGTGAAATTCATGAGCAAAATTTTAAAATGGGAATTCCTCAAGAACCGCTTGAAGTTACAGGAACAACTCGTAAAACAGGTACAACTATTGAATTTGCAGCAGATCCGAGTATATTTACAGAAACAATAACTTTTGAATATGAATATCTTGCAAAAAGATTTAAAGAACTTGCATATTTAAATCCATTTATCACTATAAAATTTAATGATGAAAGAACTGATACAAAAGAAGTTTACCATTTTGAGGGTGGTATAGCTCAATATGTATCTGATATGAATAAAAGAGAAGTTGTTGCAAATGTATATAGTTTTAGTGGCAAAGCTGAAGATATAGAATTTGATATAGCAATTATGTATAACGATTCTTATGAAGAAAAACTTGCCTCTTTTGTTAATAATATTCGTACTCCAAATGGTGGAACACATGAAGCCGGTTTCCGTGCAGGATTAACACGTGTTATATCAAATTATAATTCTAAGAATGGTGCGGCAAAAGAAAAAGACGTTAAAATTTCTGGGGATGATGTAAAAGAGGGACTTATAGCTATTGTTTCAGCTCGTGTACCTGAACCTCAGTTTGAAGGACAAACAAAAGGAAAACTTGGAAATACCTATGTACGTCCACTTATTCAAAAAGCAACAGGCGAAGCACTTAATAAATATTTTGAAGAAAATCCTATAGAAGCAAAAGCTATTGTCAGTAAAGCCCTTATGGCTGCTCGCGGTAGAGAAGCTGCAAAGAAAGCAAGAGAACTTACTCGAAGAAAAGATTCTATGAGTGTTGGAACACTTCCTGGTAAACTTGCTGATTGTCAAAGTAAAGATGCAAGTATTTGTGAACTTTATCTAGTGGAAGGGGACTCAGCAGGTGGTTCAGCTAAAATGGGTCGTGATAGAGTTTTTCAAGCAATTTTACCATTGAAAGGTAAGATTTTAAATGTTGAAAAAGCAAGACTAGAAAAAATACTAAAATCAGATGAAATTACAAATATGATTACAGCTATGGGCTGTGGAATTGGTGAAGAATATAAAAAAGAAAAGCTTCGTTATCATAAAATTATTATTATGACCGATGCGGATGTAGATGGTTCACACATTCAAACACTTTTACTTACTTTCTTTTTTAGATATTTTAGAGATATTGTAGAAAAAGGGTATTTATATTTAGCACAACCGCCTTTATATCGCTATAAAAAAGGAAAAAAAGAGATTTATTTTAAAGATGACAGAGCTATGAATGATTTTTTAATTGATAATGGCATTGAATCTTTAGATGTTGAGAGTGTTGGACATAATGACCTTGTGGCATATTTTAAAATGGTTGATCATTATGCTTCTTCATTAGAAGCACTTGAACGTCGTTATGCTCTTGTAAAATTGATTCGAAATTTTATAGAAAACCCTGATTTAATAGCACTTCGTGCAAAAGAGATGTTTGTTGAGGTAGAGAAATTTTTAACTTCAATAAACAATAATATTTTAACATATACTATCAATGAAGAGAGTAATGAAATTCATCTTTTTGTTCAAACACAAACAGGAATGGAAGAACTACTGATAAATGATGATCTTTTTTCTGCTCCGCATTTTAATGAAGCAAGTTTTGTTTATAAAAAGATTATGGAGTGGGATCTTACATTTGAAAAGGACATCATTCAAGTTCTTGAAGATATTAAAGATTATGCTAAAAAAGGTGCTTATATACAACGATACAAAGGTCTTGGTGAAATGAATCCTGACCAGTTATGGGAAACAACTATGACGCCAGAAAATCGTGTACTTCTACAAATTTCCATTGAAGATGCAGAAGTTGCATCTGATGCATTTACACTTTTTATGGGTGATGAAGTTGAACCTCGTCGAAATTATATACAAAGCCATGCAAAAGATGTTAAACATTTAGATGTTTAGATGTTACTACCAAAAATAAAAGAGAGAGAATACCGTTTTAAGTTAGCGCTTAGAATGGGTCTTCCTATTTTTGCACTTATTCTTGCTCTTATTTCAGACACACTTATAAGCAACTATGCAACTTTGCAAACTTCATTTTATATTGAAGCTATTATTCTTTTAGTTGTGAGTATTTACTATATTTTTTATCTTATATATAATGGATTTGATGTCAAAATTACAGATGATGTAACAAAAACATTTACAAGAGAGTATCTTTATAAATATTTAGAAGAAGAGATAAGAAATAAAAAACAATATACCTTGATACTAATCAGTATAAATAATTTAGATGATATAAATAATCTTTATGGCATAAAAAATGGGGATAAAGTTTTAAAATATGTTGTTGAATGGATAGAACAATATCTCAAAAAAGAAGAAATAGAACATTTTCCTATAGGACATATAAAAGGTGGTGATTTTGTTATAGGTTTAGAGGGTTTGCAAGATAAATATAGTACTCTTTTAGAACTTATATGTTTAAAATCAAATGAAGTAAAAGTTGATGATATTGAAATAAAAATATCAGGAGCAATTACAGACACAAATTATTCTCATGAGCTTAATTATTTAATAGAAAATCTTTTTGAACTACAAAATAAAAATAAAAATACAAAATACAATGAAGAAAATATAAATCCTAATGAACTTGAATCTTTGGTTATTCATGCTATTAAAAACAAAAGTTTACTTATTATGTCACAAGATGTTTTTTATCACGAGCAGGCGACTTTTACAGAGTGTTATGTAAAATTACAAGGAAAAAACAATAAAATAATACACCCAAAAACATATTTAAAAGTGATTAATAAACTTGGGCTTGGTGTAAATTTTGATTTGATGGTTTTAGAAGAGTTAATAAAAAACTGTGCAAATAGTGAAAATGTATATGCAATTAATATTTTGCCAACTTCTTTAAGAAATGAAAAATTTCTTGCAAAAACCAAAGAACTTTTACATGGGACAGATATAAAGATTATGTTTGTGCTTAATGAAATACAGTATTACTCTTATACAAGTCGATATAACACTATTATTAAATCTTTAAAAGATGTTGGTGTTCTTATAGCTATAGACAGGTTAGCTTCGATTCATACAAGCTTTTTATATTTAAGAGAATTAGATGTTGATGTTGTACGCTTTGATACTTATTATTCAAATAGAGAAAAATTATTTCAAAATCGCAGTATATTAGATGGTTTTATTCTTATGGCTCATGAAAAAGGGATAAAAACATGGATAAAAAATATAGAAGATGAGTTTACATGTAAATTAGCACAAGAGATGGATATTGACTATATACAGGGGAAATACCTCTCAGAAGTGATAAAAAAAGAAAAATAAAATATTATTTTTCTTGTAAAAATCTTTTTTTTAGCCATAGTATTGCATCTTTTTTAGTATGAAACTCTTCATGCATTTGTGCTTCATAGGCTTCTTTTAGGAGCAGAGAAAATTCTTTTGAAGCTTGTAAACCTTCTTTTATAAGATCCTTTCCTTGTAAAAGTGGTGTAAGAGCTTGGTGTAAAAGACCTAATTCTTTTGCTTTTTGAAGTAATTGTTCACATTCCTTTTTATTTTGTACATGTAAATAATAATAGTAGGATTGTATATCAATTTTTGTTGCAAGATTGTAGATGTTATAATTGCTAATATTGTTATAATCAAAAATAATTGTAGTAATATTATTGATATCTGAAATTAATTTTTTTTCATTAGTAAGTCGATGCAAAAAATGAAGACGCTCTTTGTCTGAAAATTTACGTGTTAGAAGCGCTAAAGCAAGTATAACAAATATTTTTTCATTTGTTATATTGCAGGATTTTAATAAATCAATATTGTGTAAAACTTCGCTATACTCTTTTTCACTTAAAGAATAAAACTCTTGAAAAAATGAGAAAGCTCCTAAATCTTTTAATAAATAAAAGCCTTTTGATGGTGTAGTAGATTTAAGAAGTAATTTTTTTA
>Ga0114934_10001834_pt1 | contig 13730 bp, 10 predicted proteins | sample 4SBtaG_2_FD_99695 | JGI IMG/M metagenome (GOLD analysis project Ga0114934, IMG submission 99695) | Deep subsurface microbial communities from Kolumbo volcano to uncover new lineages of life (NeLLi) - 4SBTROV10_white metaG | ecosystem: Environmental > Aquatic > Marine > Volcanic ... | reverse complement strand
TTTCCAACCTTCTTTTTAATCTTGGCAGTCATTGCCTTTTTAGAGCCGTCAATTTGGAATATTATGATTGTGATTGGGCTGACCTCATGGATGGGTGTGACACGTTTGGTACGTGCTGAATTTTTATCGCTGCGCAGTCGTGAATTTATTCAGGCTGCGGAAAGTTTAGGTGTGAGCCCGATACGTCTTATTTGGAAGTATTTACTGCCCAACGCTATGGGACCCATCATGGTTTCTGCCGTACTGGGTATTGCAGGCGCAGTATTGGTGGAATCAGGCTTATCCTTTTTGGGTTTGGGTGTGCAACCACCAGATCCATCATGGGGTAATATTCTTACCGAGGGTAAAGATAATATTCAACTGGCTTGGTGGTTGTCTTTATACCCTGGTTTGGCGATTTTGATTACGGTATTGGGATATAATTTACTGGGCGAAGGTCTACGCGATGTGTTTGACCCGAAACTAAAATCATAATGTTCACCGATGAACAATATATGGAACAAGCTCTTGAGCAGGCTGCATTAGCGGCTGAATGTGGTGAAGTACCTGTAGGGGCGGTGTTGGTATTGCCTGATGGGCAGCAGTTTATCGCGCATAATGCTCCGATTTCGACGTGTGATGCTTCGGCTCATGCGGAAATACAGGTGATTCGCGCAGCTTGCACTGCCATTGGCAATTATCGGCTTGTTGGGGCGCAATTATTTGTCACTTTGGAGCCATGTACCATGTGTGCAGGAGCTATGATTCATGCCCGTATTGCAAGGGTCGTTTATGGCGCATCCGAACTAAAAACAGGTGCAGTTGAATCATTGTATCAATTGCTGTCGGATGAGCGTTTGAATCATCAAGTTGCATTGAAAGGTGGCGTGCTTGCGGATGTATGTGCAGTACAAATAAAAGCTTTTTTTAAAGAACGGCGCAGAAAGTAGATGGCTTCGTCAATATACTACTTTGACTATTTTGTTTTGAGGGTTATATCTTATCCATGATGCGGTTATGCTGCGCGGATAGGCTAAGGGGTAAATGATGACTGAAACATCTCAACATAAACATCCAGTTAAAAAGGCTAGTAAAATTGGTGTGCTACTTACCAATTTAGGTACGCCTGATGAGGCAACACCTGCGGCGGTGAAACGCTATTTGAAAGAATTTCTTTGGGATCCACGTGTAGTGGAGCAGCCGCGTTGGTTGTGGTGGTTGGTGTTAAATGGTGTGATTTTAAATATTCGCCCGAAGAAATCAGCCGCAGCCTATCAAAAAGTATGGACGAAAGATGGTTCTCCTTTGATGGCAATTAGCCGCCAACAAGAAAAAGCCATTGCATCGAAATTGGCTGAAAAATATGGTGAAGATGTAGTGGTGGAATTAGCGATGCGCTATGGCAACCCGTCGGTGAAGTCAGCTTTGGAAGCTTTAAAAGATAAAGGTTGTGGAAAAGTTTTGGTGTTGCCGCTCTACCCGCAATATTCCGCGACAACAATTGCTTCAACCTTTGATGCCGTGGCAGATGTGTTGAAATCATGGCGGCGTATACCAGCATTAAGAATGGTGGATGGTTATCATGATGATGAAGGTTATATTCAGGTTTTAGCCGATAGTGTGCGTGCGCACTGGGATAAAAACGGTAAGGGTGAGCGTTTGTTATTGTCCTTTCATGGTATTCCGCAGCGTTATTTTAAAGCGGGAGACCCTTATCCTTGTTTGTGCTGGAAAACAGGGCGTTTGTTGCGTGAAGCCTTGGGCATGGATGAAGAACATTGCAAAGTAACCTTTCAGTCTCGTTTTGGTCGTGAACCGTGGGTGGAGCCTTATACCGATGGCACACTTAAAGCATGGGGTAAAGAAGGCGTGGGCGATGTCGATGTCATTTGCCCAGGGTTTTCTGCCGATTGCCTAGAAACACTGGAAGAAATAAGCATGGAAAATGCTGGTATATTCGCAGAATCAGGTGGTGGGACATTGCGTTATATTCCTGCATTAAATGCACAGGCTGGGCATATTGATTACTTGTCAGGGTTGATTGATAGGCAGTTGCAAGGTTGGCTCTAAGCTATCATTATCAATGATATTTGCTTGGCTATCCTTCACCAAACCATCCATCCAAGTATCAAGTGCTTGTTGACGTAAAATTTGTAGAATTTCGTCTTTTGCTTCATCCAAGGTTTGTGTGTAGGCAGGGCGTTTGCCTAAGAGCTCAATAATATGCCAGCCATATTGTGTTTTGACAGGTTTACTAACATCACCAATATTTTTCAAGGCAAATGCAACTTTTTCAAAGCTGGGAACCATCATGCCGTGTGGAAACCAGTTTAAATCACCACCACGGGATTTATTACTGTCATCAATAGAATGAAGGGCTGCCAAGGATGCAAAATCATCTTTTTTATGGTTGAGTTTTTTAAGAATAGCCAAAGCTTCACTTTTTTGACGAACGAGAATATGGCGAGCATGAATTTGTTCAGGAATGGTGAAGTGGCTGATATGCTTTTCATAATAAGCTTGAATTTCTTTAGGGGTGGGCGTGGGTAGTTGAGAGAGCTTCCAATCACGTAAGGCCTCAATCATAATGGAATCACGGCTGCGATTGATGCGCCTGTGTACCAATGTATCTTGATCCAAACCCAAGGCGAAGGCTTGTTGGCTAAGAGCAGAGCGTCGAATGAGTGTTTTTAATATCTGTTGACGGGCATTATTGTTCTGACTTAGGTATTGTAAGTGGTTGGGTAAATCACGCAATTCGGCATCCACATCTTCTTTGTAAATGGTTTGTGTGCCTACTTGGGCAATGGGCGTTTGCTGGATATGATTCGCCACCTGAACATCTTGCGATTGTTGGCAGGATGCGAATAAGAGCGAGCAGAGAGATAGATAAGTGATTTTGGCTTTCATGGCGGTTAGCTTAGCGAGCATTGTATTTAGTACAATAAGAGGGATACAATAAGAGGGAGGGGATATGTCACCTATTGTGATGGCCATACTGGTTTTGTGTTTGTATGTATTATTTTATCGTTTCTATGCCAAGGGGATATTGGCAAACAAAGTTTTTGAGTTGGATGCCAATGCTCAAACCCCTGCACATGCCATGCGTGACGGTGTGGATTATGTTCCATCAAACAAATATATCCTATTTGGACATCATTATGCCTCGATTGCAGGTCTCGCGCCCATGCTTGGCCCTGCAATTGCTGTGATTTGGGGCTGGGTTCCTGCATTATGTTGGGTGGTGTTTGGTACGTTATTGATTGGTGCTGTGCATGATTTTACAGCGCTTGTATTGTCTTCACGTTTTAAAGGGCAAAGTGTGGGCACGATTGCTCATGATGTGATTTCTCCGCGTACACGGTTGCTTTTTTTGCTGGTGATTTTCTTCCTTGTAGCTTTGGCAATGGGCGTGTTTGTGCTGGTTATTTCAGGGCTGTTTGCGGCTCCTGATGTGGCGAATATCCCTGCCACAGCACACCCTGAAGCAGTATTTCCTACGTATAGTTTGATGTTGATTGCTATGGTGATTGGCTTTTTGGTCTATAAAAAGAATCTACCTGTATGGCCGTTGATTGCAGTGGGCTTTGTTGCCATGTTGTTAACCACAGCTTGGGGCTTGGAGCATCCCATCACAGGTTTTACAGCCCATGATTGGACATGGTCATTACTTGTATATGCCTTCCTTGCCAGTGTACTGCCTGTTTGGCTGCTATTGCAACCGCGTGATTTCTTAAACTCACTGCTTTTATATCTTGCCCTTATTATGATGTTGATTGGCTTTTTTATACTCGACCCTGAATGGGTTGCTCCTGCGATTAATGCCCATCCAGAAGGTGCGCCACCGATGTTACCGTTCTTATTTATTGTGATTGCTTGTGGTGCGGTATCAGGCTTTCATGGTTTGGTGGCATCAGGAACTTCTTCCAAACAGTTGGATAAAGAAACCGATGCACCCTTGATTGGTTATGGCGGCATGATTGGTGAATCTTTATTGGCATTGCTGGCAGTATTGGCAACCACAGCAGGAGCGTTTGCGACTCGCGCTGATTGGGAGCAGTTTTATGGTTCGTGGGATAAAGCTGTTGGATTGCATCAAAAATTAGGCGTGTTTATTCAAGGTAATGCGAATTTTATTCATCAACTGGGTGTGCCTGTGGATTATGCTGCTGCTTTTATCAGTGTGGTGGTGGTCGGTTTTGCTATGACTTCTGTGGATACAGGCGCACGGTTATTGCGTTTTAACCTACAAGAGATTGGTAACACTTTGAATATCAATGTGTTGGAAAATCGTTATGTCGCGACATCTTTAGCTGTAGCTGCGATTGGTTTTTTTGCATTTTTTGAAGTGAATGGTAAACCAGCAGGTCTATTTCTTTGGACGCTGTTTGGCACAACCAATCAAATCTTGGCTGGCATGACATTGTTGACTGTAACCATTTATCTGTACCGCAAGAAAAAACCGATTCTTTATACTTTATTGCCCATGTTACTGGTGCTTGGCGCAACGATTTCAGGCATGATTATGGGTGTAAGTAAAGCGATTCATCATGAGCAGTGGGCTGTGGCCAGTGTTGGCTCTGTGATTTTTCTATTGGCAATGTGGGTATTGATTGAAGGACTGTTGGTTGTAAAAAACATTCGCGCTGAACGAAATTTATAGACAAGTAATTTTAGGGCTTGTGTGAGCCTAACACTTGAGCTGATGTAGGATTCATGTTCATCGGTTGCTGCTATTGAAAGGCAATATTATTTCTAGCAGAATTTATAAAATTAAAAAAACTTAATATTTGTTGTTGCCCGTGTTACGATTTGTGTAATGGGCAATCTGATTGATTTTGCCTGAAAGCTTGACAATTTTATAAGATATATTTTTAATGCGCCTTATAAGTTTTCATAATTGAAGTAATTTCAATAATTTTATGTTGTAAGGGAGGTATTATTTAATGAATATATTTAAGAGGGTAACAACACTGGCACTGGCTGCGTTTGCACTGGGTTTGTCGATGACAGCGCAAGCCGCAACACGTGAAATGAATATGACGATTGATGAGATGACGATTGCAGTCGCTCCAGATTTAAATTACAAGGTATTTGCATTTAACCGCCAGGTTCCAGGTCCGCTCATTCATGCTAAGCAAGGTGATGATTTGATTATTCATGTAACCAACAATACATCATTGTCTCATACAATTCATTGGCATGGTATGCATCAAATGGGTTCATGGCGCTCAGATGGTGTTCCAGGCATTACCCAAGAGCCAATCAAACCGGGGGCTACATTTACTTACAAGTTTAATGCTGACCGGGCTGGTACCATGTGGTATCACTGCCATGTGAACGTGAATGAACATGTTGGCATTCGTGGTATGTGGGGTCCAATCATTATTGATCCTAAAAAACCAACAGCATTGGAAAAAACAGTGACCAAAGATGTGATTATGATGTTATCTACTTGGGAATCCAAAAATGCCATGAAGTATGGTACAGGTGCTACACCATATGATATTGAAGATTACTTTTCTGTGAATGGTCGATCATTCCCATATAATCAACCGATTCGTATGAAAACAGGTGATGTCGTACGTGTTCGCTTTGTCGGCGCAGGTGGTGCGATTCACTCTATGCATATCCACGGACATGACTGGACAATTAGCCATAAAGATGGGCTGCCTTTACCAGCTCCCTATATGTCCAACACTTTACTGATTGGTCCAGGTGAAACCTATGATGCGATTTACATAGCCAACCATAAAGAAGGTCGTTTCATTTTCCATGATCATGTCGATAAACATATTACTGCTGGCGGTAAATTCCCAGGTGGTCCGTTGACTGTTCAAGAGTATGAAGGTACACCGATGGATGATTGGTATGTTTGGAAAGATGTCGATTATGACCCAGATTTCTATTACCAAGAGTCTATGAAGAAAGGCTATGGCTTGTTTGAGCAAGCAAAACTACGCGGTGTTTCAAATCAGAGCCTGCGTAGGAGTCATCGATGAAATATATGCTACGCATATTATCTGGAACTGTTGCAGTCGTAGGGTTGCTGTGGAGTGTTAATGCTTCTGCTGGTGCGGCTCAAGGCTTCAAATTTATGGAAAAACAGGGGTGTACAGCCTGTCATAATATTTCAGGCAATGTAAATGCCAAAACAGTTGGTTTGTGGCGTAAAGGCCCTGATTTGTACTATGCAGGAGATAAATATAATCAAAATTGGATTGCGACTTGGTTGCAAAAACCGACAAGGATTCGCCCATCGGGAGCATTTTACCTTGATCACACCCAAACGGGTGTAAAGTGGAATACACTCCGTCAGGATTCACTAAAGCCGCATGTGCGTTTGAGTGCGTTAGATGCTAAAAATGTAGCACAGGCACTTAGTGAATTGCGTAGTAAAGATCAATTGATTGAAGCAGAGCATTATAACCCTGATATTACTGTGCCGACGGCTTTGGGTGATATGATGTTTGATAAAGTGAATGGTTGCTTGGCTTGCCATAGTATTGAGCCAAATTATGGTGGTCTTTCAGCTCCTGAACTTTATACGGCGGCAGCTCGGTTGAAGCCTGAATATATGCTGAGTTATATTCGTGACCCCCAAGCATGGAATCATAAAACATGGATGCCGACACGTGAGTTATCTGAAGAAGATATGCAAAAAACGGTGAACTACATTATCTCGTTGGGCTCTGATAAGAGTAGGAGCATGATGAAAAATGCAGTGGAGCAATCAGCTGCCACAAATTATCGTGTTTACTGTATGCAATGTCATGGTATTTCAGGTAAAGGCTCAGGTATCAACTCGCGTGATATGGAAGTGCCTCCGCGCAACCACTCTGATTCAAAATATTTAAAAACACGAACCAATGCGGAGTTGTTTAAGGCAATCAAAGAAGGTGGAGCGTCTATTAGTAAGTCCGCATTGATGCCTCCTTGGGGAGGAACATTAAGTGATGCAGAAATTAAGGGCTTGGTGAAACATATTCGCAAGTTGTGTAAGTGTGGATTTGAGGGTTCAAATAATCAGCAATGATGATTTGAAACAATGAGCTATAAAAGCCACTGCAATATGTTCATTTTGCAGTGGCTTTTATGAATCACCAGTTTGGTTGTTTGAATAGTAGTATATTTATGTGAATGAATTTAGGAGAAGTGCATGTTAAGTAAACAGTTATTGTTTCGGTTAGCGACTTTATTATTTCTTGTCGCAGTTATAGGACTGTTGATTTTTAAGGTTAATCAGCTGTCTGTCAATGTGGAAAAAACGAGTATCCAAGGAATTATGGAGCCTGTGTTTCTTATTGATGGACAATCAACAGATCTGAATATTAAGTATGAGATTGCTGACCCTTCTGTAAGCATCACAGATTCAGGAGATGTTGCTTTTAAATCGAGCATTATGGTGGCTTCTGGTTTAGATAAGCAATGGGGTAAGATGGCATTTACAAGCAAGGTTACGTTTCAACCAAAGGATAACTCCTTTTATTTGAAAATTCCTAAAGATGTCATATTAACGTTTGCAGATCAAAGCTCGAATGAGGCGGGATTTAAGTTATGGAATAAAAATGCTGAGTCTCTGGTACCTATGATTACCAAACAAATGAATAGATTTTTATTTACAAAAGATATTTTTGTATTGACTGGTTCTGAGTTAAGAGTTCAAGCAAGATCACTGACCATTCATGAAGTGAAGAAAACCAATGATGGTTTTACGATTGTTTTGGATGTGGATCAAGGCATATTTGTGATTATTGTTTACTTTGCAATGCTCTTGGCAGCATTTATCTTTGCCTGTGGTTATTTCTTTGTGGGTGGAGCAGTTGGCTTTAAAGACCCAACGAAAATGCTATTTATAGATCCTAAAAAGATTAATAAAAAGTAGTAAAATAATCTTTTTACTGTTTTTAGAGTAAGTTTTGTAGAGGGGGGGCTATTTTAGCCTCCCTTTTTTGTTTTAAAATAAAGCATAAGTCTTTTTAATAAGAATTCACTATCTCATGACACGTATTGCGTGGTAGCATCTTCGCGCTTGTTTTTAGCAGGTGTTTTTCAATTAATTATTATGCAATAGGAGATGGGTCATGAAGTTGGCAATGGTAGGTTTGGGTCGCATGGGCGGCAATATGGTGAAACGTTTGATGCAAGGTGAACATGAAGTGGTTGCCTATGATGTGGATAATGCACCAGGCGAAGCCTTAGCATCGGAATTTGAAAGAGTCTCAGCCGCTTCTAGTCTCAAGGATGTGATTACACAGTTACCAGCGCCGCGTGTGATTTGGATTATGGTTCCGCATCAATTTGTTGATTTAAGTATTGAAAATTTATTAGATGCAGGTCTTGAAGCGGGTGATTTGATTATTGATGGTGGTAACTCTAACTATAAAGAAGGGCAACGCCGTGGCGTTGAACTAGCAGAGAAAGGCGTTCTTTTTGCCGATTGTGGTACATCAGGTGGCGTTTGGGGCTTGCAAAATGGTTACTCACTCATGATTGGGGGTGAAAAGCCTGCTATTGATTTGATTGCACCAGCTCTAACAACCTTGGCATCGAATGATGGTAAAGGTTGGGGACATATGGGTCCTATTGGTTCAGGGCACTTTGTGAAGATGGTTCATAACGGCATGGAATACGGCATGATGCAGGCTTTTGCGGAAGGCTTTGAATTGATGAAAGCCAAAGATGAATTTGAATTGGATATGCATCAAGTTTCACGTGTTTGGCAGTATGGTTCGGTGGTGTCTTCATGGTTATTGGATTTAACCGGTGATGCGCTAGAGCAAGATGGTGATTTGTCGTCATTATCTGATTGGATGGATGATTCGGGTGAAGGTCGTTGGACAGCCAATGAAGCGATTGATTTGGGGATTCCGACTCCAGTGATGACCTTGGCATTACAAATGCGTTTTCGTAGTCGTCAGAAAGATGCTTTTGCTGGTAAAATTGTTAATGCACAACGGGCAGGTTTTGGTGGGCATGCCATCAAAGCTGCGGATAAGGCTGAATAAGCATGGCTCATGATAAATTTGCCTCGCTAATTGGTTCTGCTCGACCAGAAGCAACTAATATTGTGATATTTGGCGCATCGGGTGATTTAACCAAACGCAAACTATTGCCAGCACTGGCGCATATGCATAGGTGGAATTTGCTGGGGCCACATTCACGTATTATCGGATCAGTACGCGAAAAGTGGACTAAATCGCACTGGGAAAACTATGTGCATGATCAATTATTGCATTATTTTCCTGAAGCGGTGATGAATCCGCCATCGTGGCGACGTATTGCTGATAAACTTGATTTGGTTGTGGGTGATTTGGCTGACCCTGAGATGTATAAACAACTAGCAGAAACATTGCATGCCTATGATGGTAAGACCAATGCCTTGTACTATCTTGCCATACCACCTTCTTGGTATGAATGTGTGTGTAAAAATTTAAAAGATGCGGGCTTGGCAGATGAAGATGGTGGCTTTCGACGCATTGTTGTTGAAAAACCATTCGGTATGGATTTGGCGAGTGCCAAAGATTTAAATGGTAAACTGCAATCGTATTTTGATGAATCACAAATTTATCGTATTGATCACTATTTGGGTAAGGAAGCTGTGCAAAACTTGATGGTCTTTCGTTTTGCCAATGCTGTTTTAGAACCTTTATGGAATCGAAATTATATTGACCATGTGCAAATTTCTGTATCGGAATCGTTGGGTATTGGTTATCGCGCGGGTTATTATGAAAATTCAGGTGCCTTTCGTGATATGATTCAGAGTCATTTGATGCAGGTCATGGCTTTAGTTGCCATGGAACCTCCTGTTTCGTTGGATGCCAATGATGTGCGCGATGAAAAAATGAAGGTATTGCGTTCGATGCGTGAAATTAAGCCTGAAGATGTTAAGGATATTGCTGTGCGGGCGCAATATGCGGAAGGTACAATTGGCGATGAAACAGTGCTTGCTTATCGTGATGAAAAAAATGTTGCTGATGATTCATGTACGGAAACTTTTGCTGCAGTGAAATTTTATGTCGATAACTGGCGTTGGCATGATGTGCCATTTGTACTACGTACAGGCAAACGTTTGCCAGATCGGGTATCTGAAATATGTATTCGTTTTAAAGCGCCACCTCAGCAACTTTTTCAACTTGATGAAGATACGGTGCTCAATAATGAGTTAATTTTCCGATTGCAGCCTGATGAAGGTATGCAGCTGACCATGACAGCCAAACAACCAGGCTTATCAACTGATTTGCGTGGTGTGAAACTCGATGCATCATATGGTATGGTGGGTTCTGGTATGCCCGAAGCTTATGAAACTCTATTGCATGATGTGATGTTGGGTGAGGCGGGTTTATTTTCGCGTGCCGATGAAGTGGAAGAGAGTTGGGCAATTGTGGCTCCGATTATGGATGAGTGGGCAAAAGAAAGTGATATTGCGACCTATGAGGCAGGCACACTGGATATTCCTGGTATGGATGCACTGCTCGATGAATGTGAAGGCGGCTGGCGGGACCTGAAGGTTCATGGTGAATAAGCAAATCAAACGCTTTGAAACACCCATAGAAGTTGCGCAGGCTGTTGCTGACACTGTTGTTGCTTCAGCCTTTGAGAGCATTGCCAAGCGTGGTGTTTTTCATTGGGTATTGGCAGGTGGCACAACTCCCAAACAATGTTACGAGTTGTTACGTGATGCTGATGTTGATTGGGCTAAAGTGCATGTGTGGTTTGGTGATGAACGTTGTTTACCTGTGGGTGATGATGAGCGTAATGATGAGATGGCGGATAATGCACTGCTGAATCATGTAGCAATTCCTGACTCTCATATCCACCGTATGAATGCAGAGCTTGGTGCAGAGAAGGCAGCGGCTTTGTATGCGGATGAACTGGCTGGCATTGAAGCATTGGATTTGGTGCTTTTGGGTATGGGTGAAGATGGACATACAGCGAGTTTGTTTCCCAATAACCCAGGGTTGCAAGATAAGCGTTTGGCTGTGCCGGTATTTGACTCGCCCAAACCACCCTCAAATCGAGTCTCAATGGGTTATACTGCGCTTAAGTTTGCGCATCGTCGCATTATCATGGTCACAGGAGCAGCTAAGCGCGAAGCTTTTGATAAAGTCTGCGCTGGTGAATCATTGCCTGTGAATATTGAAAACAGTGAATGGTACGTTTCGCTTTAACGTTCTTATGTTAAACTTTTATGAACAATTTCAAACACATCACCGGATAAACCTTGCGTATCAGTGATTCGTTGTAACGCTGCTTTCATGAAGCTTTGGCGGGTTGGCTCCAAACGTTTCCAATCCATCAATGTGCGCACCATGCGGGCTGCAATTTGAGGGTTGAGCTTGTCCAAAGCGATGATTTGCTCTGCCATAAACTGATAACCACTGCCATCTTCAGCATGAAATTGACTTGGATTGCGCATGGCGAAACCACCCAACACAGCACGTACTTTATTCGGATTTTTGATGCTGAATTGCGGGTGCTGCATTAGGCTTTGGATATGTGCTAACGAACCCAAAGTAGGGGAGCTTGCTTGTACACCAAACCATTTATCCATCACATTGGTTTCATCTTTCCATTGCTCTTCAAAACTTTGTAAGGCTTTTGTGGCTTGAGCATTATCATATTGGGCAAGGCAATGCAGGGCTGCATACTGACTGGTCATGTTTTGAGCTGTGTTAAACTGTTGTACAGCTAGTGCTAACATTTCAGTGTCACCCAGAGCCGTTAAGTAAGCCAAACAGATATGTTTAAGCTTACGCTGCTGCATAGCAGCATCGCTTAAGTCAGGCATATCTTGCATAGTCTGATAAGTATCCAACAACTCACCTTTTAAGGCTTGGGCAATGCTTGATTTGAGTTGTTCCCTTGTTGCAAACACTTGGCTTGGATTCACGGTATCATGTTGCATCAACCACGCTTCCTGCATATCTGATACCGAAGGTAAACTTAATGCTTCAGCTTTAAGCGCAGGGGATAAACCTTTGTTTTCTAATACAGATTTTATAGCGGTGATTACCGTGTTTAAATCGCAATGCTTATTCTGCATCAGATTCATGGTGCTGTTGCTGGCTAAAGCTTGAGTTGCCGACCATTGATTAAAGGGATTGTTATCATGCTGCATCAAAAAGGCATAATCGCTATCCGAATAATCATATTCTAAAATCACAGGTGCAGAAAAATCACGTAACAAGGATGGAATAGGCTGGTTACTGATATGTTCAAAGGTAAACGCTTGTTTTTCTTGCGTGATCAGCAATGTTTCTTCATCCATCAACATGTTTCCATGTTTATCCAGTAATGCAATTTTAAGTGGAATCAAATATGGCTTTTTGTCTTGGGATTCAGGGGTAGCAGGGCAAGATTGTTTGCAAGTCAGTGTGCAAGTTTGCGCATTTGCATCATAGTCTAAAGATACGTTGATATGTGGTGTACCTGCCTGATTATACCAAGTCTGCATTTGACTCAAATCACGATGATTGGCATCTGCCATAGCACTTAAAAAATCTTCTGTGGTTACCGCTTGCCCATCATGGCGCTCAAAGTATAAGTCCATACCTTTGCGGAAACCTTCCTCGCCCAACAGTGAGTGATACAAACGCACCACCTCTGCGCCTTTTTCATACACGGTTACGGTATAGAAATTATTGATTTCAACAAAAGAGGCAGGGCGAATGGGGTGTGCCATGGGACTTGAATCTTCGGCAAATTGGTGGGTACGCAACAAGCGCACATCTTCAATACGTTTTACGGCTCTATCGTGTAAATCTGCGGTAAATTCTTGGTCACGGAACACTGTCAAACCTTCTTTAAGGCTGAGTTGAAACCAATCACGACAGGTGACACGATCGCCCGTCCAGTTATGGAAGTATTCATGTCCAATCACGGCTTCAATAGAAATATAATCATCATCGGTTGCAGTTTCAGGGCTAGCAAAAACAAGGCGGGAATTAAAAATGTTCAAGCCCTTATTTTCCATAGCACCCATATTAAAATCATCGACCGCAACAAGCATGAATAAATCCAAGTCATATTCGAGATTGAAACGTTTTTCATCCCAAGCCATTGCCCGTTTTAACGACTGCATGGCAAAATCACATTGATGAACATGATGCTTTTCGGTGAAAATACGCAGGGTTACATCACGTCCAGACATAGTTTGATAGGAATCTTCAACACAGGACAGATTGCCAGCCACCAAAGCAAAGAGATAGCACGGTTTGGGGAAAGGGTCATGCCATTCAACGAAATGTTTACCATCATCCAAATCACCGTTATGGATAGGGTTACCATTGGATAACAAGACAGGATTGGTGGCTTTATCGGCAATAATTTTTACAGTGAATGGAGCCATCACATCAGGGCGATCTTGATAATACGTGATGCGCCTAAAGCCTTGTGCCTCACATTGGGTGCAATAGTTGCCCGATGAGCGGTATAAACCTTCCAATGCAGTATTAGCTTCGGGATTGATGCGTGTGGTGATTTGTAACGCGAAACTTTCTGGAAGTTTATCAATGGAGATGCCTAAGGCATGTTGTTGATAGGCTGATGTAGGCAATGAGTGACCATCAAGTTGAATATCCAATAATTCCAATTCAAAACCATCAAGTTCAAGAATATTATGTGCTGAATCGGGGTTGTGTTTGTAATGAACCAGAGAAATAACTTCTGTGCCAGTAGGTTGTAACTGAAAGGTTAGTTGGACACTTTCTACCCAAAAAGCAGGGGCTTGATAATCCTTTAGGTAAACC
>Ga0114934_10001833_pt1 | contig 13732 bp, 8 predicted proteins | sample 4SBtaG_2_FD_99695 | JGI IMG/M metagenome (GOLD analysis project Ga0114934, IMG submission 99695) | Deep subsurface microbial communities from Kolumbo volcano to uncover new lineages of life (NeLLi) - 4SBTROV10_white metaG | ecosystem: Environmental > Aquatic > Marine > Volcanic ... | reverse complement strand
TAGACATACACTGTATGTCTAATCACTGATTCAATTTAATATGGGGATATAGCTCAGCTGGGAGAGCACCTGCCTTGCACGCAGGGGGTCAGGGGTTCGAATCCCCTTATCTCCACCAAAATACTATTCACAAGCAATCTATAAATATCGATTGCTTGTGAATTTTTATAATTTAGTCCATAAAACACTGTGTATTGCACCTATGGATGTAAGGAATTTAAAAGGATGGGATATTTAATCCCATCCTTTTAATTAAACAAATTTTTCATAAAACAGTAAATTGATTATGTTTTATAACTTAAAAAAAATCAAAAAAAATTTACATAATAATGTAGGATTTTATTTTCTAAAATAAGATATGATTTTTTGAATTTTTACATATAATTATTTAAATATTTTAAATAATAACACAATACAAACATAAATAAACCTGTTCATGAAGTAAATGTGTTTAAATTTAAAAATTATACAATTAATTTATAAATAGGTATTATATTGATGAAATTGCCCTTCTACGTATAATACTTACAGTTCACATTATTGTTAATATGTGATAATATATTAATTAATAGTTAAAGTTGATAAATAATTATGTTATTACTTTGATATTTTTGATATGGAGTTTTGTTATGTTAAAATATAGAATAAGGCAATTGATAAGAGTTTTTATGTCATATTTTTCAAATATTAGTTACAATGATAATATATATTTAAAAAAGTATTTAAATTATAAACAGCTTAATTTGTTTAATGAATTATCTATGTATGAAAAAAAGCATTCATTGTATATTGCGAGAGATATTGAAAATAATTATAGAAATAATATTAGTGATAGAGAATTGGAAATTTTAATTAAAGCGTCACTGTTACATGATGTTGGTAAAATAAAAAGTAAATTAAATTTATTTGATAGGGTATTTTTTGTAATTATGAATGGCTTAATAAAAGATAACTTAAAAAAAATAAAAATTAGATCATTAGAATATAAAATTTATGTGTATTATAATCATGGGGAAATAGGGTATGAGCTATTAAAAAATTGCTCTGAAGATGAAATGTTATATTTAGTTAGATATCATCATAATAAATGTTTAAATGATTATAAATTAAAAATCCTTCAGAAATTCGATGAAAGAAATTGAAATAAAATTTTTAAACTTTCGTATATTTCAATTATAAGTTTCATTACTTCTTCAATAAGAATGCGTATACTAGTGAACTCGTTTTGATAAAGAAAAACATAGGTACTTCAGCTGGAAAATCTACTCCACCTGAAGCAAAAAACTTAAATCTCCTACTTATAGAAGTGGGAGTATTATATAATCAATAAAAAAATAGGTTTTCATGTTGTTACAAATAATAAGGATGCAAACAACAGTTAAATGAAAGTTATAAAAATTTGTAATAATGTGTTGATTTTTATAATTTAATAACATGTAATATATGTGAGAGGTGATTGATTATGAAATAGTATTCAATAGCAGAAATGTCTAAAAAATTGAATGTGTCAGCACAAACATTAAGAAATTGGGATAAAAATGGTAAATTTATTAACAATAATGACCTTAGAAAAGAGATTACTTTATTAAAAAGAACTGATGGTTATAAATAGCTTAATGAAGTTTCTAATAATATAGCAAAACAAGGATTATATAAATTTAAAAAACAACTTCAATATAAATGTGAATTATATGGAATAGAATTTATTTAAGCCAATAAATGGTATCCATCATCAAAAATTTGTAGTAAGTGTGGACATAAAAAAGAAAAGTTATCACTATCAGAAAGAACTTATATCTGCAATGAATGTGGAGCAGTAATTGATAGAGATTTAAACGCTTCAATTAATCTAAGCAGATATTCAGCATATCTACGTAAACAGTTAGACTAAAGGTGTAGGATTCGTTGTATCCGAAGTGAAGCCCTCGGAGTGCTATACAAACCAAAGTAGCTACGGCAAAATGGAGTACGTTGAACAGGAAATTAAACAAGCTTTATAGTGTTTTATAAGGTTTTGACAACGGCTATATATAATATATTATATATTATGAAAATTATCAGGGCATAATATTTAAAAAGGAAAGAAGGTAAAATTATGAAGAAAAGAATAACAATTACTACTATTATAACGGCAATAATTATAATTTCTATATTTTTTCAGAGTATCATCAATTTTATAGTTAACGTTAAATGGTTTAGTGAAGTTGGATATTTATCAGTTTATTTCACAAAAGTAACATCGATGATAAAATTAGTTATTCCGTTATTTGTGGCGTTTTTTGTGTTTGTTTGGATTTATTATAGAAGTATAAAGAAAAGTATAATAAGATTAAAAAGTGTTGAAGTAGTAGATGTTAATAAAATAAAATTAGAAAAGAAGATATTTTTTATAATTGATGCTATTTTTTCATTATTCATATCAATATCTCTTGCCAATACATATTGGTACAAAATACTTCAATTTATAAATTCAACAAAGTATAATATTTCTGATCCTATATTCAATAAGGATATTTCGTTTTTTATATTTAAGTTACCATTAATAGAAGCTGTATATAATTCACTTTTAGGAGTATTAATATTTATTGTTATTGTAACATTTGTGGTATATTTTATTTTGAGTATGAAGGATAGTATTATTGCTCAAAGGGCTAAGACATTTAGTAGTTTTAAAGAATTCAAAAATGGTCTTACAAAATTTGCAGGGAGACAACTCGCTATCGTGTCAGCATTAATATTATTATTGATTTCTTTAGGATTTTTTATAAAAGCTTGGAATTTAGTTTATTCACCTAGAGGAGTCGTTTTTGGTGCAAGTTATACAGATGTTAAAGTATCATTGAATTTTTATAGAATTATTGCTGTAGCTTCGGCAATTGCTTCAATAGTTATATTTGTTAGTATATTGTTATCGAAAGTTAAACCCATAGTATTCTCTATTATTGGTATAGTTGTACTTGTTTTATGTGAAAATATAGTTTCAGGAATTGTGCAACACTTCATAGTTCAGCCTAATGGAATTAAAATGGAGGAACCATACATTGCGAAAAATGTAGAGTATACTAGAAAGGGATTTAATATTGATTCTGTAAATGAAATACCATTTAAAATTAAAAATGATTTAACAAAGAAAGATATTGAAGATAATAAAATGACAATAGAAAATATTAAAATAAATTCATATAAGCCAGCATTAGAATTCTATAATCAATTTCAATATATTAAATATTATTATGATTTTAATGACATCGATGTTGATAGATATACAATTAATGGTAAATATAATCAAGTATTTATAGCACCTAGAGAAATTGATTTAAAGTCTCTTAAAGGTAAAGGAAATGATTGGCAAAATACACATTTGATTTATACACATGGATATGGTGTTGTAATGAATAAAATAAATTCTGTTACGGAGTCAGGCCAGCCAGATTTTGTAATAAAAGATATTCCGACGGTAAATTTAACGGATATTCCATTAAAAAATCCAAGAATATATTTTGGAGAGAAAACAAATGATTATGCAATAGTTAATACAAATATAGGTGAAGTAGATTATCCTAAAGGAGATGGAAATAACTTAACTAATTATACCGGTAAAGCTGGAATTAGTATGAGTTTTGGCAATAGGATATTATTTGCTATAGAAAACAAGAGTACTAAATTCTTATTGTCTAATGATATAACATCAAAGAGTAAGGTGTTGATTAATAGAAATATAATGAAAAGGGTTAATAAAATTGCACCGTTTTTGATATATGATAATGATCCTTATTTGGTTATAGATAATGGAAAGTTATATTGGATAGTAGATGCGTACACGGTATCAAATAGATATCCTTTTTCACAACCTGTAAATGGTATTAATTATATAAGGAACTCTATCAAAGTAGTTGTAGATGCATATAATGGAAATGTAGATTATTATATAGTTGATAATAATGATCCTATAGCAAAAACATATTCGAATATATTTCCTAAATTATTTAAAGAATCAAGTGATATTCCAAATGGTATAAAAAAACATTTTAAATATCCAGAAGAAATATTTAAAATACAATGTAAGGTGTTAGGAAAATATCATGTTACAGATCCGAGGATATTTTACAGAGAAGAAGCTGTATGGAATGTGGCTAAAAATCAAGAAACTGTTGAAGGAAAAGAGCAAGAGAATAAAGCATCATATATGATAATGAAACTTCCAGAAGAAAATAAAGAAGAAATGGTACTCGTAGAATACTTTAACACAAAAGGAAAAAATAATATGGTTGCATTATTTGGAGCTAGAATGGATGGTAAAAATTACGGAAAAATGGTTTTGTATAGATTTAAAGCTGGTGAAACGATATATAGTCCTATATTATTTAAAAATAAGGTAAATCAAGACACAGTAATATCAAAAGAATTATCGCTATTAAATATGCAGGGGTCACAGGTAATTCATGGTGATACATCGATTATACCTATAAAAAATTCATTATTGTATGTTGAGCCGTTATATATTAGGGCTAGTGGTAAAAATAGTATTCCTGAAGTGAAAAAAATTATAGTATCTTATAATGATAAGATAGTTCTTGCAAATGGCATTGATGAAGCATTGAATAAGATATTTAATTATAATATTAATTTTGATAATGAAAAAGGAAAGAATATTGAAACTGAAGTTGGAAAGTATAAATATGATATTAATAGAGCTAAAGAATTATATAAAAAATCAATTGAAGCACAAAAAAATGGAGATTGGTCTCAATATGGTGAATATATTGATGAACTTGGTAAATTATTAGAACAATTAAGTAAGTAAACATTAAAATGGCTGTTAATAAAAATTAAACAGCCATTTTAGTAACCTATAAACTAAATTTTTTTGTTGGAATACATATTATAGAAATCTAAATTATGAGTTATATAGAAAATCACAGTATTTAAATAAACAATAAAATGATATATAATAGTATTGTGTGTAATAAAGACAGGAGGAGTTATATGGATTATGATGTTCTAATACTCGGTGGTGATATTATAGGATGTGCTATAGCATATGAGCTTTCAAAATATAATTTAAATATTGCACTTATTGAAAAAGATTATGATATAGCTGATGATATATCACTAATTAATACCGAAATAATATATAATGGAATAGAAACTGAGCATAGTATAACTTCAAAAATGGAATATGAAGGAAATGTGATGATGGATAAAATCACATCTAAATTTAATATACCATTTAAAAGAATGGGATCATTAATGATTGCAAAAACAAAAGAGGAAGAAATTAAACTTGATAAAATTTACAAAAGGGCAGTTGAAAGAGGAATAAAAGATGTATACTTAATTCAAGGTGTGAGTGTATTTGATATAGAACCTAAATTGGGAGAAGATATAACAAAAGCAATATATTCTAAAAATACTGGTGTTATTTGTCCATATGATTTGGCACTTGCTTATGGAGAAATTGCATTTGATAACCATGTGAATTTTAAATTAGAAGAAGAAGTATTGGAGATAAAAAAATCTTTAAAAGGTTTTAATGTAATTACTAATAAAAATAAATTTACTTGCAAGATACTTATAAATACTATACCTGAAGAAAACTATAATATATACAAAGATAGAAAAATTGATAAAGAAAAATGTAAGAAAAAGAAATATTTAAAGTATTTTTTGTGCAATAAGACTTATAATAATTTCTATTCAAATATGATTTTTAATTTAAGTGATGATGAAGATAACATTTATGCAATACCTACTGTATCGGGAAAGACAATTTACGGATTGAACACAGATAAGGATATGGATAATACAAAATTAATAAATAAAGCCTCAAGTTTAATAGGAAACTTAAACAAAGATGATGTAAATACATTTTATAGGTCTAGTTTTTATTGTGATCCTATAGTTATTGATGATAGTTGTATTGATACTGGATATATTAAAATTAAAGGTAAACATTATGGAATAGTTACAATGACTCCGGCGATTGCACAAAAAGTATGTGAAACTGTAGTAGGCAATCTAAACTGCAAATTGAAGAAAGATTTTATTGATAAAAGAAGGGAATATTATAGATTTAAAGAATTATCAAATGAAGAAAGACAAAATATAATAGAATTAGATAATAGATATGGTAAAATAATATGTGTATGTAAGAAAATAACCGAAGGAGAAATAATAGATGCTATAAGTAGACCACTAGGTGCACGAACAGTTGAAGGTATTAAGAGAAGAACTGGAGCGGCTTTTGGAAAATGCAAAGGATCACAGTGCTTGAATAAAATAGTTTCAATTTTGGCTAGAGAAACAAATAAAAAAGTTACAGAAATAGTTAAGGATTCGAAAAAGTCTAAAATTGTTCCTAACAGAATAAAAGAATTTGATAGCATGTAGGGGAGAATAAAAATGAATAGAGAAGATATTTACACTACAGTTATAAGAGTTAAAGGATCAAGTAAATTTAATGTTGTACCTGTAAAAAGCAGTAAACCTATAGAAAAAAGCTTATGGATAGAATGTTCTAAGGCATTAAGTAGATTAAGAGTGGGTCCACCATTAAAGATAGGAGATGTGGTGTGTAAAAATATTCTCAATACTGGGGTAGATATTATTTGTACAAGGAATATCAATAAAAAACAGTAAAAATATTGTTGACATGGTTTAAATTAAGATGTAGAATAGTCTATAATAAAAAATATTAAAACCTGTGAAGAGGATAGTAGTAGTGTAGAAAGTTTAAGAGAGTCAGTGGTTGGTGTGAACTGATACTTTTGATATTATGAATCCACCTCTGAGGGACTGTGATGAGCAGTACGGTTATAATCGTTACATTTTTAAAGAGGATTAAATTTCAATTTAATCAATTAGGGTGGCAACGCGGAGCTTTTCGTCCCTTTTGAAAGGGAAAGAGGCTCTATTTTTTTATATACTTATTAATTTGAAGTATATATATTTTATAAAAGTTAATTTATAAAAATGAAATTTTGACGTTTTATCTAAAAATGAGTTAGCTTTTATGTAAAATATTTGTTTGAATTAATATATGAGGAGGAAAAAATTGATGTTAGATTTGAAAAGGATAAGAAATAATGCAGAAGAAATTAAAACTATTATGGTTGATAGAGGAGAATCTTTTGATACTTCAATTATCGATAATGTAGTTGAATTAGATAAAAAAAGAAGAGAAATATTGATTAAAGTTGAAGAAATGAAAAATGAAAGAAATAGTAAATCAAAAGAAATACCTAAACTAAAAAAAGCTGGTGAAAATACAGAGCTAATTATGGCTGAAATGAAAGAGCTTTCTACTAAAATTAAAGAATATGATATTGAGCTTTCAGAAGTAAATGAAAAAATAGAATACTTACTATTAAGAATTCCTAATATACCTCATCCAGATGTACCAAATGGCGATAGTGATGATGATAATGTAGAAATAAGAAAATGGGGTGAACCCAAGCAGTTTGCTTTTAAAATAAAAGCTCATTGGGATTTAGGGACAGATTTAGATATATTAGATTTTGAAAGAGCGGGAAAAGTAACAGGTTCAAGGTTTACAGTTTATAAGGGATTGGGTGCTAGATTGGAAAGAGCTATAATAAGCTATTTTTTAGATACTCATGTAGATAAAAATGGATACATTGAGGTATTACCTCCATATATGGTTAACAGGACTAGTATGACAGGTACTGGTCAATTGCCTAAATTTGAGGAGGATGCTTTTAAAGTACAAGGTTCAGATTATTTTCTAATTCCGACAGCAGAAGTACCAGTGACTAATTTATTCAGAGATGAAATATTGAAAGGTGATGATTTGCCTATAAAATATGCGGCATACAGTGCTTGCTTTAGATCAGAAGCTGGTTCAGCAGGTAGGGATACTAGAGGTCTTATTAGACAACATCAATTTAATAAGGTTGAACTTGTTAAATTTGTAAAGCCTGAGGATTCATATAAAGAATTAGAAAAATTAGTTAATGACGCTGAATATGTTCTTAAGGGGTTAGGACTTCCATATAGAGTGGTTAAAATATGTAAAGGTGATTTAGGATTCACAGCAGCATTTAAATACGATATTGAAGTGTGGATGCCAAGCTATAATAGATATGTTGAAATTTCAAGTTGTAGTAATTTTGAAGATTTCCAAGCTAGACGTGCGAATATTAGATATAAAGAGGATTCAAAATCTAAACCTAAATTTGTTCATACATTGAATGGTTCAGGTGTTGCTATAGGAAGAACAACAGCAGCAATTTTAGAAAATTATCAAAAGGAAGATGGCACAGTTGAAATACCAGAAGTATTAAGACCATATATGGGCGGAAAAGAATATATAAAATAGATAATATTATGTAAAGAATATAAAAATGAAAAGTATGTTTTTGTTAAAAAATATAAATAGTTGACAGCATATTCTGTCAACTATTTAAGCATATTCAAAAATTCAAAAAAATTATTGACATAATTAGAGGTGGTTGATATAATATAACTTGTTGTTGGACATGGAGAGATGGTCGAGTTGGTTTAAGGCACCGGTCTTGAAAACCGGCGTACGTGATGAGCGTACCGTGGGTTCGAATCCCACTCTCTCTGCCATTTTTTTATATAAAAAATGGATTTGTTAGATTTTGTATTTATGGAGAAGTACTCAAGTGGCTAAAGAGGCTCCCCTGCTAAGGGAGTAGGCTGGGAAACTGGTGCGCGGGTTCAAATCCCGCCTTCTCCGCCAAAGCATCTAGTAATACTACTAGATGCTTTTTGCATGTGTTTATCGATTCTATAATACTTCCACTTATGCAGGAGTAACATTGAAGCTTTTTGATCCAAATGGAGTAAAGTTTCTACCTAAAGTTTCCTATGCTTCTCTTTGGTAAAACGAGTTAACTTCAAAAAAATTTGATTAAAAATCTATTGACATATATATATGTAATTGATATAATATTCATTGTCGCAGGAATATATGGAGAGATGGTCGAGTTGGTTTAAGGCACCGGTCTTGAAAACCGGCGTACGTGATGAGCGTACCGTGGGTTCGAATCCCACTCTCTCTGCCATTTTAAAATAAAGAAATTTTATATTTATGGAGAAGTACTCAAGTGGCTAAAGAGGCTCCCCTGCTAAGGGAGTAGGCCGGGAAACTGGTGCGCGGGTTCAAATCCCGCCTTCTCCGCCAGAACATCTAGCTAGTGCTAGGTGTTTTATGTTTATATGATATATTCAAAATTTCATGACTTACATTGTATAAATACAAGGTGTTGATTTAAGTAAATTTTTATGGTATCATTGTTAGTGAAATTTAATAGAATATGCGTCAGTAGCTCAGTTGGATAGAGTAGCTGGCTACGAACCAGTTGGTCGGGGGTTCGAATCCTCTCTGACGCACCAAAATGTTGAAAATGAAGGGTTTGCAAAAATGCAAATCTTTTATTTTTTACTTTTTCCCACACTTTTCCCTCTTTTTTACCCTTTATAGTTTCTTTAAAATAAAGAAACTATTTTTATATTGTTTATCGTAAATCTTTTTTTATAATTTACCCGATTTAATGATAGAAATTAAAAGCCAAAATCCCATAATTGCGGCTACTACATATCCTGTCAAACCTATAATAGATATACCATAAAATGTAGGGCCAACGTTTGATGTAAGCATAAAAGAAGAGCCTATTATCATAGAAGAAATAATCACCGCAAATACTATTCTATTTACCATTTTATTTAATTGACTTACAGAATGTTTAAGTCCAGTAACTTCAAGTTGCATTTTAGCTCTACCATTCAAAATACTATCTGATAGTTCTATGAATTTTGAGGGTACTTTTGAACTATCTTTAGCGAAACGTAAATATCTTGTAGTAAACTCAGTTAAATCGAATTGTTTTAAAAATGAAAATTTAGTATTTGATTTAACATAAGGTATTGCTACATCAAGAAAACTTATATCTGGAGATATTTCAGCAATAACACCTTCAACAATAACCATGCTTCTTATTAATAGAGTTAACTCTCTAGGTAATTTTAAATTATTTTTATTTGCAGTATCAAAAAGTTCTTCTAATAGTGAGGATATTTTAATATTTCTAAGTGAAGTTGACATATAACTTGCCATTAAATAATCAATATCTTCATACAATGTATTCCTGTTTATATATCCGGTTTTGATTGCTATGCTGAGCAATATAGAAATGATTTTATTTATATCATTATATACCATAGCAATAACTAATTCATTTAGAGCTTCTTTTAATGAATCCGAAAGAGTTCCCATTATACCAAAATCAATAAAACATATTTTACCATCTTTTATTAATATATTTCCTGGATGTGGATCTCCATGAAAGAAACTATCTTCAAAAATTTGTTTGCAGAATGAAAGTGATAGTTTTTTACCTAGATCATCTAAATCATATCCTCCATTTTCTAATCTAAGTTTATCGTTAATCTTAAAACCTTCTATTTTTTCCATAGTTACGACTTTTGAGCTTGAAAGTTCATCAACAACATAGGGTATATGTAAAAAAGATACATCAGTATTCAATTCCTTGAATTTTTTGATATTTTGTGATTCATTTTTGAAATCAAGTTCTAGAGAAGTAGCATATTTAAGTTCATCTAATGCTTCATTAGGATCTATTATAAATTCAGAAAATTTAACTTTGGTTAGAGAAAGTATTTTTGAAAGTATAGAAATATCCATTTCCATTTTTTCTTTTATATTAGGTCTCTGAACTTTTACAATAACATTTCTACCGTCTTTTAATGTGGCAGAATGAGCTTGAGCTATCGACGCGGATGCTAGTGGTTTTCTATCAAAAGATTCAAAGACTTCATCAATTGATTTGTTGAATTCATTTAAAAAGACAGTATTTATATTGTCAAAATCTTCAGCAGGTACTTCATTTTGAAGCTTAGACAATGCTATTATATACTCTTGAGAAAGTAAATCAGGTCTTGTACTTAGTATTTGACCTATTTTTATAAATGTAGGTCCTAATTCAATGAATGCCTTTTTTAAATTCTCGGGAGATTTTTTATTGCCTTTTTTATTAATTGTGCTATCAACGATATAACCAAAACCGTAATGTGCTAAAACTTTCACTATTTCTTTAAATCTTTTAATAGAATCTATATACATAAAACACCTCTTATTTGTTTTCTAATTTATCAAGTCTTTCTTTTAGTTCATTGATATCATCTTTAGAAGCAAAATTCATTTCTTTTAATATGGAAATAATATCGTCTTTTGTTAAAGGTACGATTTTATTTTCAACAGTATCTTTAACTTCTTCTGTTTTAGTTTTTATATTTCTTTTCAATTCTTCTGTAAGTTCTTTTCCCTCATTAACAGTTAGTTTACCCTTTTCGACCATTTCATCGACCATTTTAGAAGCTTTTTCAAAAGTATCAGCAACTGAACCAATCCCGAATAGAACTACTTTTTTGAAATCATTTAACATAAAACTCAACTCCTCACATAAATTTTATTAATTCTATAAGACTCCCACTTATAGAAGTGGGAGATTTAAATTTTTTTCTTCAGGTGGAGTAGAGTCTCCACCTGAAGTACCTATGTTTTGCTTTAGCAAAATGAGTTCACTTTGATACATTTAGTTATTTTAAATTTTCATAATTGAAAATTTAACAGTATCTTTTTTAATGTAGTTATGTCGTTAATCTAAGATTGTATAATTATGAATATAGGTTGTATGCCACCATTTCTAAGATAGCTACTTGCATACAAAAATCGTTATGGCAACACTTATATTATAACAAATTTCTAATATATTATCCATATCAAAAGGATAATATGTTAAGATTTTACATTTTCAAGATAAACAAAGGAGGGTTTCAGGCTACTATAAAAAATATTCATGTTGTTAATATTTTTTGATAAAATATAAAATAGAATCTGTAGAAAAAATAAGAAACAATATGTTGTATTGCTTCTTATTTTTCTATGCTTAAATTCCAGTGAATATTAAATTGGTTGACTCATTGTTTCTCGTCTAGTTTGTTCAATCGTTGGATTCTTAGTTCTATTTTTAAAGAATTCCATTGCTACTTCAGGAAAAGCTAAGTAAGATAATATGTCTTCTTCACTTGTTACTATATCTCTTAATTTTTCTTTAGTTTTTTCAAATGCAGGTTCTAAAGTATCAGCATATCTTACTTTTAAAGGAGTATCGTTACCAAGGGCATTTTTAAATACTTCTTCATCTATTTTACCAGGTGATTTTCCGTATTCACCTCTGCAATATGCTTTTACCTCTTTTAAAATCATTTTATATCTTTCACCAGTAAGCACATTAACAGTGGCTTGTGTACCGACCATTTGGCTCATTGGAGTAACTAGTGGAGGATAGCCTAAATCTTTTCTTACTTTTGGAACTTCCTCAAGAACCGCATCTAATTTGTCAATAGAATTTTGTGCTTTTAATTGGGAAATCATATTTGATAACATTCCACCAGGAATTTGATTTAGTAGTCCTTCAGGGTTTGGAGTTAAAACCTTTGGATCTAGTCTTCCATTTTCAATAAAATATTCTCTAACAGGTTTAAAGAAATTATTGATTTTAGTTAAACTATCCAAATTAAGATTTGTATCATAACCAGCAGAAATTAATGCTTGATGCATTGTTTCAGTTGGAGGTTGTGCTGTACCACTCGAAAAAGATGAAATAGCACAGTCAATACCATCTACTCCTGCTTCAACTGCTTTTAAGTAAGTCATTTCAGCTAGACCATTTGTACAGTGAGAATGTAAGTATACAGGAATATTAACAGTTTCTTTGATACTTTTAATTACATTGTACGCAATACTAGGCATCATAAGTCCTGCCATGTCTTTTATACAAATAGAATCAGCTCCCATGTTTTCTAATTGTTTAGCAAGGTTTGTATAATTTTCAATATCATGAATAGGACTCACAGTATAAACTATTGTACCTTGTGCATGAGCACCTTGTTTTTTAGTTTCATCCATAGCTACTTTTATGTTATCAAAGTCATTTAATGCATCGAATATTCTAATAATATCAATACCATGGTAAACTGCCATCTTAATAAATCTTCTAACAACATCATTTGGATAATGTTTATATCCTAATATATTTTGTCCTCTTAAGAGCATTTGTAAAGGTGTTTTTTTAGCAATAGCTTTAATATTACTTAATCTTTCCCATGGATCTTCATTTAAGTATCTTAAACAGGAGTCAAATGTTGCTCCTCCCCAGCATTCTAATGAATGATATCCTGCATTATCTAGTTCTTTTATTATAGGTGCAAATTGCTTGAATGACATTCTAGTTGCTATTAATGACTGATTTGCATCTCTTAGAACTGTTTCGGTAATGTTTATTTTTTTCATATAATCACCTCAAATATGTAATTTAAAATAATTTTCAGAATGTACTTATTTCTATTTTAGCATAAAGTTTAACAAAAATCTGCAATAAATAATTTATTTTTCTGAAAAAAGAAATTAAAAATTCATATTTGTATAAATATATATATGTTTAATATTTACTAGTATAGATATTCTATTTTCTTAAAAAGTTCACAGTTATTGATTATATAACTAGAGTATATTTTCATATTACTTATTGAAGATGTTTCATGTTAGAGTAAAATTACTGTAGGGAATATATGTAATAAAATACCAAGTATATTGAAAAAGAGATGCCATCCTGTTAAGATATAAGTTGACAAAAACAAAAAATTAACGAAAGGATGACATCTC
>Ga0114934_10001830_pt1 | contig 13735 bp, 15 predicted proteins | sample 4SBtaG_2_FD_99695 | JGI IMG/M metagenome (GOLD analysis project Ga0114934, IMG submission 99695) | Deep subsurface microbial communities from Kolumbo volcano to uncover new lineages of life (NeLLi) - 4SBTROV10_white metaG | ecosystem: Environmental > Aquatic > Marine > Volcanic ... | reverse complement strand
TTATCGCGATGGGAATTATGAAATATATATAATGAATTCTGATGGTAGCAATCCAAAAAGGCTTACAAATGATCCTAATACTGATGCATGGCCTTGTTTTTCACCGGATGGAAGCAAGATTGCATTTATGTCTGATAGAGATGGAAATGATGAAATCTATATAATGAATTCTGATGGGAGCAATCAGACAAGACTTACAAATAATACTAGCATTGATTCTGAACCTTCTTTTTGATTGGTATCTGAGTATAGGGTGTCGGAGGTTCACGGTTCACAAGCTGTTGAAAGACTCTGTCGGCAAAACAAACTCCAATAAAAATTATTTGACAAAATAATGTAAATATATTATTTTTTAATTATGAAAATAGGGGATAAAATTATAATTGATATAAATAAGTTTGCTTATCTTGGATATGGCCTTGCAAAGAAGGATGGCCTCACAATATTTATTCCAGGTGGGATTCCTGGTGATAGTGTGGAAGGTACAATAACTTCATTAAAAAAAACTTATGCTTTCTTAAAAATCGATAATATTATTTCTCCTTCACCAATGAGGATAAAACCAGAATGTCCTGTATTTAATAAATGTGGAGGATGCGATCATCTTAATCTCACTTATGAAAAACAGGTCTTTTTCAAAGAAGCAATACTTAAAGAAAAGATATTTAGGAGTTTTCAAGAAAAACCTAGATTTTATCCTATGGAAGTCTCTGAAAGCAGAGAATATCGAAATAAGGTTGAATTAAAGTATGAGAGTTCTTCTAATGAAATAGGCTTTTATTCCAAGAGGACTAATTCTATTGCTCAATTACCATCAGGGAAAGATTTTTGTTTAATTCAGCCAATGCAAAATCAAAAGATTATAGATTTTACATTAGAGATGATGAAAGAAAGTGCAAAAAGAAAGTTAAAAAAGCTTATTATAAGAAATTCATTTTCTACAAAGGAAAATATGATTGTTGCTATAGGAGATTTTGAGTTTGATGAAAATCCTTTTCTATTTGATGATGAAAAGATTAAAGAACTCGGTATAGTTTCAATAAATTTTGTTGATAGAAAAAATAGACTTCATAATGTTTTTGGGAATAATTATATTACAGAAAAAGTAAAAGAATTCGAATATAAGATATCTCCTTTAGTTTTTTTTCAGACAAATACATTAATTTTTGAAAAAATGCTTAATACACTTGAGCAACTTCTTCATATTACAAAGGATGATATTGCCCTAGACTTGTATTCCGGTCTTGGATCATTCAGCTTACTTCTGGCAAAAAACGCAGGCAAGGTATATGCTATTGAGAGTAATGATAATGCTGTACTTTTAGCAAAAGAGAATGCTTATGAAAATGGCATAGATAATATTACATTCTTTACTGGAAAAATTAGAAATCGTATTAAAAAAATCATTTTAGAAAAGACCCCTTCAATTGCTTTGATTGATCCTCCTCGAAAGGGAATGCATTATAAGGCTATGGAAGGCCTTCTTGAGATATCTCCTGAGTCTATAGTTTATATTTCATGTCACTTACCTAGTTTCATTCGTGATGCACAAAAACTTGTAGAAAATGGTTATAGATTTCTTGCAATTTATCCTTTTGACATGTTTCCGAATACATTTTATGTAGAAGTTATGGGATATTTTACTAAATAAAATAGCTTAGATATACTATTGTCAAAAAGAAAATAATACCAGCAATTATTATACTTTCATACTCAAAAATACTTAATCTATCGTTTTGCTTCATATTGTACTATATATCGGCTTTATTCAAATTTATATTTAATAAGTCTCATTTTTTCATGTTCTACTACTTTCAAACTTTCAAAAGAAGCATCTTTTGAGATACTTATAAATGAAGTCAATAGTATTACCACTGCAAATATTGCAAGTAAAGTGATAATCAAAATACTGCCCGATTTATTTGATAATTTATTTGAATTCATTAAACACCTCATATTATTGACATTTAGCAGCTGATTTTATTTTCCATTCTAATTTACCATTTTTACATTCTAATATTATAGGATAGAAAAATCTCTTTACACCATTAATATCTTTCCCTTTATTAATCGAAAATTTGACGACATTATCAATGAGTATTTCGGGGCTTATACCATCAGTTAGATCATCTCTATAGAGATTATTTCCGGAAACATAATAATGTATATGTTTATTTACAGAATCTTCATGGGCTATAAATGTAACTTCATCATGCGAAGGAGATATTATAACTTCATTTGTTTTCGATTCTCCAATCTCATAAATTATTCTTTCCATAGCCAATTGAGTTTGAGAACCCATTTCGAGTAATTGCCGGGAATATATATAACTATCAATTATTTTTCCAAAGATTTTTGCGGCAAGTATGGCAATAATAGAGGATAAGGCTATAGCCAGTAATAATTCCATCAGCGTAAATCCTTTTCGCCTTATATTCATAAAAAAAACTCCATTAATTTCTTTCCACTTCCAGTACAACATCCTTCCCCAATGTACCGTCATTGTTGAAAGATCCATTAGTAACAGTAACTTTAATATGATATATCATACCATTCATACTAATCTCTGTCTTTCTCTTAAATTGATATCCAAGATTATGCTCATTTTCAATAATTCCATTATATTGATTAAGTATTGATTTTGGTACAACTAAAAGCTCATTTATTCTTGCTCTTGCAAGATTGAGTGCCTGACTTCTTAAGTAGAACATCAAAGGAGCACCAGTTGCTTTTGATAAAACAATTAAAGCACTACTTGCAAAAACGGTTATTATTATTATAGATAGTAGCACTTCAATAAAACTAAAACCTTTGCTTCTGCTTCGTCTTTTTGAGTTCTTTTGGCTCTTAATCTCGCTCCCTCGAACACATACCATCAAGGTATGCTTATCTCGAATCGCTCGACGGCAAGGCCAAAATAATCTCAAAAATACTCGCAGACTGTTTAAATTCATTAATTTACCCCTATCTCAAAATACTTTGCAGACCCATTTTCGTCATTTTTATTCAACATTTTAATTCACCATCCAAAATCCAAAATCTAAAATCTCATTTTTCTGGGGCCTGGTCTTCACATTTCACAATATTGAGTACAATATTGATGAAATGAATGAAGACACAAACCCCAACTTCCACAATTTAAAATCCAAAATTCCTTCATTGTCCCGTTTATTTCATTATCCAGCTTATTCTACCAAGGGAGTTAATATGTATCTCTATAGTATTATTAACTGTATTGAGATAAAAAGTTAAAGGGGCATTTGTGCCACCGAGTTTATTAAAATTAAAAACCATCGGTGCAGGAGATAAAGTAACACCATCTTCTAATTCTACTGAAGCCCTACCTGGCGGTATATAATAGGTTGAATAAAGTGAAAAAATTTCATCGGTTCCATTATTAAATGCCATAAATCTTGAAGAAATAAGGTTATTTATTAGTTTAGCCTTTGAATTTTCTAGATTACTTTCTATAAAAAATCCATTGATAATAGAAGTACTGAAATATCCAAAGACACCAATTATAGATATAACAAGCATTAATTCAATTAGTGTAAAGGCTTTATTTTTTATTGTACTTTTCATTTGAATTATATTACTCTAAAAGCTTATAAAAGGCAATAAAGTAAACTTCAAAGATACTGTCAAATTATTGTAGGTAAAATGGTTAACAGGTGTTGAAAAACTTCCAAAATAAGTCCGGAACAAAATACTGTGTATTTATAAAGAAAATGGGTGCGAACCTACCTAGGTTACTTTATAAAAGGGCCTGCTAAAATGTGTGAGCCGGGCACCCGTTTTCTATAAATATACAGTTTTTGTGTAGGACTTAAGAAACATTATCAATTGAGTTTTTCAACAGCTTGTATATAGTAATAAAATATTATTAATTATTGAAAACAAGCTGAGCATTTTGATAAAATACTATTAGTAAAAATAAAGGAGCAATATGTTATTCTCAAAAAAAAGTAATAGATTAGTTTTTGAGTTTCATCAGGATTTTATAAAATTTATATGTATCAAGAATAAAAAAGTTTCTTCATCTCTCGAATTTAATATCCCTGATGATATTCTTGGAAATGAATTTCAAGAAGATAATCTTATACATTCTAAACTCACGGATTTTAAAAAAAATAATTCATTGGATGATTCTACCCCTGTATCTCTTTTTGCATATGGAAATATTATTCAATCAAGGATAGTAGATCTTCCCCTTATAAGTGAATCAAAATTGAGATCTCTTATTTTTTGGGATTTAGAGTCTCATTTTAATATACATCCTGATGAGATTTACTGGGATTTTAAAATACTTGGAAAAATGGATGGAAGATGTAATGTAATCATATTGTCTATTAAAAGGATATTTTGGGATAGAATAAATGCTATTGTCAATGGTTCTAAACTGAAACTAGAAGGCATTGATACACCTTCATCTGCCTATGAAAAAATACTGACTTTACTTAATATGAATAAGAACTGTGTAACATGTATCTATTTTGGTAATAGTATAGCATCACTTAACTTTTATAATGATGGAATTCTAATTTTTCAAAGAGAAATACCTATTTTTGAAGGTGATGAAAATGAACAAAAATTTTTTGAGCGATGGGAACATACAATTGCTTTTTTTCAGGCAAATTATAAGATATTTACTCAAAATATATTAATCAGTGGAAAAATACCCGGATTTATAGAAAACCCAGAAAGAAATATTTTTGGTATAGAATTAAAAGTATTAAATTCTTTAGATGAATATGGAGCTTCAAAATCAAGCGAGATTCCTCATTGTATATGTGGAATTGATGGCAATGCATATATGTCTTCGATGAGAATCACTTCAAATATAGAAGAAATACCCAAAAAAGAGAGAAATCTTAAGTTTTTAATTCCGAATTTCAGTGAATTTCATTATGCAAGCATATTAATAGTTGTCCTTGTTGTCATGTTTTTTGGTTTTAAAATTGAAAATTTAAGATTAGTTAATATTTTAAAAACAAAGTATATTGAGTATCAAAAATTTCTTCCTATTATAAGTAAACTTGAGAATCTTAAAAAACAAAAATCTCTTTTATCTTCAAAAGAAAAACTTATTTCTGATCTTGAATATGATGGTTTAACTAATATTCCTGAAATTCTTGATATAATTGCTGAAAATCTCCCACATGGAAGTTGGATAAATAATCTTCAGATTAAAAAGGAAAAATCATCTGATATTCTTAAAATGACAGGATATTGTGGAAATTATGAAGAACAAATGAATTTTTTTTCTACTCTTAAAAATACAAAAATGTTTTCTGAAATAGATGTTACAGATATGCATAAGAGCAGTTCAGAAAAAGGTCTATGGAATTTTATAGCTTTACTTAAAGTCAGAAAGGATATGAAATGAATAGAGAAAATAAGGATAGGATAATACTTATAACAATAATTTTTCTGATTGTATTGGTGATTGCACACCGAATGTTTTTTTCTATAATGATTAATAATATTCATGAACTCAAAGCAGAGATAAAAAGCATAGATAAAAAAATATCGGAAGCAAAGCAGAAAAATAATGACCTCTCTAGTTTAGCTAAAGAATTTGATGATATTCAGTCAAGAGTAAATAAACTTAATCAAAATATTTATAATAAGGATGAATTAAAACTTATTAAAAATATTTGGAGCAGTGCCTCAAAAATAGGATTCAATATACTCGAAATAAAACCTGAAAATAAAAAAAATGAAAGTGAACTTTCAACAGATAATTATTATTATATTGTTTTTAATGGAAGTTTTAACAGTTTTTATAATTTTATCAGATATTGTAATACGCTCCCCGCTAATCTCAAAATAGTCAAAATAATTGTAAATGGAAGTGAAAATGGCTCTATAGGTGGAAAATTATGGTTTTTTATTAGAAAATTCAAGGAAAATAATAATGATTAAAAAAACAGTAATATTTATTATTTTAGTGATATTTTTTCTTTTCATTATGAGAAAACCAGGAAATAAAAATGAGATATCTAATTCTCAAAAAGACATTTTAATATCAAAAAAAAGTGCTTTAAAAGAAATATCGTCAAATGAAAGCTCTTTAAAGTTTTCTCATATAAGGAATATTTTTGAAATTCCACAGGAGTTTAGAAAAAAGAATGATATTAATATCCCAGAAAATATCAGTAATGACAATAATTCACTTCATTTAGATGGTGTTTTTCTTGGGAAAAAGAGATTTGCTATTATTAATGGGAATGTTTACTCTTTAGAAGATAAAATTCTTGGTCAGAAAATTATTTCTATAGATATGAAAAGTGTTAAATTCAGTAATGGAAATACATTAAAATTTGATCAATAATCAGGAGGAAATTGATTTGAAAGCCGAAAAAAATCTTATTTTTATAGTAATTATTACAGCATTTGGAATGATAATTTCTGGGTGTTCAGGCGGGGGTTCAGCTACTTCTTTGCTTCCAGAATCTGATTTTACAGTCAAACTTGTAAGTGGGAGCGAAAATCTTTATCCTCAGATAAATAGTGGCACGACAGAGACAATTACATTTCCATTAGCATTATTCAATGTATATTCATCAAATTCTTTAAGTGGCAAAGTAATAAAGGCAAATATAAGATATTATGATGGAGCTACACAGCTTAATTCTACAATTTCAGCTACTTTTTTGAATGCACTACCCATTCCTTATGAATATCCGTTAAATATAAGTTTTTCTTCATATACAAAGGATAATCCTGAATCTTTTTCGATTAATGTATATAGAAATGATATATATAATTATATTGTTCAGGGAGATACTAATCCAGTAAACGATAAACTTTCAGTCAGAGCAGATATTGAATTTATTATTACAGATTCATTGGATAGATATGTTGGTTCGCAAAATTGTTCAGTCAAGTTAAATCCAACAAAATCTGAAGAATAGGGGGAATAATGAAAATATTAACTGCATTATTTGGAATAATACTAATAGCATTTCCTCTATTTTCACTAGATCTTAATACTGGTAATGTTAGTATGGAGTTTAATAATGTTGATATAGCAAATGTGCTACAGGTCTTCTCTAAAGAGAAAGGACTTAATATTATAGCAGGAGAGAATGTTCACGGAAAAATATCGGTAAATCTCCATGATGTAAGCCTTAAAAAAGCTCTTGATGCAATACTTACTATTAATGGTTATGATTATTCAATCGAAGGAGATATTATCAAAGTCTTTAAAAGAGGTAGCACTGATCTTTCATCTGCAATAATTACTTTAAAGAATATTTCAGCAGAAAATATGATGGGAATAGCAAAAAATTTTTGTGGGCCGAATGGAAAGATTAGTTTTGACAAAAATACAAATAGTATAGTTGTTTTTGATACATCTAAGAATATATCTAATTTAAGATCAGTTCTTATATCACTAGATAATAAATCTGCAAAAACTCTTGACAGTAAAAATATACAGCCTGGTTACTCGGTGAGGATAATTACTCTGAAAAACGCTAGAGTAAAGGGTGTTGTCTCTGTAATAAAACCCCTTTTTGGAAAAGATGACAAAATTGTATATGATACAAAATCCAATACATTAATTGCATCTGCATCACCGGATGTATTGAAAATAATAGATCAAGTTGTAAAGAAACTTGATGTACATACTAGACAGGTTATGATAGAAGCAAAAATAATGGAAGTAAGCCTTAGGCAGAATGATAGTATGGGCCTTGACTGGTTCTGGAGAAATCTTGCAAAGGGTGTCTATGATTCTGATGGAAATCAACAAAATCTTTATTCTCTATCAACTAAAATTCCTTCTGATGTAGGAAATATGACAAGTGGAGGAATATTTAATTTTGGTACTATTGCAGCAAAGCATCTATCCGGTGTTCTTAAGGCAATAAGTGATAAAAGCGATGCAAAACTTATTTCAGCTCCAAAACTAGCCGTACTTAATAATGCATCTGCAGAAATAGAGATTAATGATAAATGGCCAAAAAAGGAAATCAATCAAGTAACAGCAGCTGGTAATACTGCTAAAGATATAACTACTTTTGAGTTTGTTGATGTGCCTATAAAACTTTTGGTTACTCCTGTTATTGGTGAAAATGATTATATTGATGTTACTGTTTCTCTTCAGGTAGATAATGTTGTTGAAATAGTTGATAAAGAAACAAATACTCCAAGAATATCTTCAAGAAAAACCTCTACTACTCTTCGAGTAAAGAATGGCGAAACAATAGCTATAGGAGGACTTATTAAAAATGATATTATTAAATCAAATTCAAAAGTACCAGTCTTAGGTGATATCCCAATTATTAAAAATGCATTCAGAAGCTCAAAAAAAGACATTATAAGAAGTGAACTTATTATCTTTATTACTCCGTCTATTATGATGGAAATGATAAATAAAAGTAAATAGGATGGAAAATAAAGTGTTACAAATAGAAAAAAATTTTTTTGAATCAGTTCTATTCTGTATATCTGAACCTGTATTGGTATCGGACGATAGTGATAGGGTAGTTTTTTTAAATAAAGCATGTGAAGAAATACTTGGTATAAAGTTTTCTGAAGTAAAGAATAAATATATACTTGATTGCATTAAAAATGAAATGATCTTAAATGCAATGTTAGTAACAGTTGTCGAACAAAAAAGGCAATATAGTGATTTTGTAATTGATAATATCAATTATAGGCTAGTTTGTAATCTTCTTAAAGAAAAGTCAGGTAAATGGATAGGGACGGTTTTATTATTCTATGATATTTCTGATATTAAAGAGGCTGAGAGATTAAAAGATAATTTCCTTTCTATTATATCTCATGAATTAAAAACTCCGCTGACATCCATTTTAGGTTATGTCAATCTTTTATATGAAAATATACCTAATGATTTTATAAAGGAAAGAAAATTCATAAATAAAATAAAAAACAATTCCAATTTACTCGTAAATCTTATAGATAATATTCTTGATTTTACTAGAATGAAAAAGGGGAAAATGGATTATTTTTATGAGCATATAGATTTGAGAGAACTTATTGAAGAAACTGTAGACAATATGGGCTTTTTGTGTGAAGGTAGGGAACAGACTATCAAGTTAGACATTGAACATGGTGTAGAAATAGTGGCTGATCGTATCAGAATCATACAGGCAATATCAAATTTACTGAATAATGCATCAAAATTTTCTCCATATAAAGCAGAGTTAATAGTCTGTGCTAGAAGTGAAGGCGATGAAATTAGAATATGTGTAAAAGATGAGGCAAAAGTATTAAAAGAAAATGAGAAAGCTATAATATTTGAGAAATTTCTTCAATTGGGAGAAAAGGGAAATGAAAACAAGTCATCTGGTGGTATAGGTCTCGGGCTTTCAATAGTTAAAGAGATAATTGAGAATGGTCATAAAGGCAGAATCAATATTAATATAAGAGAAGATAAAAAAGGAAACTCTTTTGAAGTTATAATACCACATTCTATTCATGATACAGAGATGATGCATAATAAGGAAGAAATGGCAATGAAAAAACTGGAAAGTAAATATAGAGACTATCCGGATAGATCTAATAATTATATTTCATGTTGGGAATATTTCAATTGTATGAATAATAAATGTCCAGTATTTAATAAAAAAAATGTTGCTTGTTTCAAGAAATCAGGGTGTCAGTGTAGATTGAATGTTGATGTCGAGTTTTCAGATAAGATAAAAATCTGTGAAAATTGCGAAATATATAAGAAGGTAATAGATGAAAGAAAAAAAAGATGATCTTTCTTTCTGGGATAATGATATAGAAAAAAAGAAAAAAGATCCCTTGTCTGAACTGAAATTCAAAGGAAAAAACAAGAAAGAACAGATAGATGAACTTGTTAAGGCAATTCGCTATATACTCTCGGAAGATGAGTAAAACCCATTTGTATTTATATGATGATAGGGAGGCGACTTTGAACACAAAAAATAGAAAAAAACTCGGTGATATTCTTGTTGATGAGGGAATAATTACAAAGGGTGAACTTCAAAAAGCACTTATAATATCTAGGGAAAGTAATGCACGGTTGGGTCAAGTACTGGTTGAGCTTGGTTTTGTAACAGATGAGAAAATAACAGAATTTCTAAGTCAGCAATTTGGATTTCCATATATGAAACTCTCAAATATTATTATTGATAATGATGCGATTTCATCTGTAAATAGGGCTATAGCCGAAAAACATAAAGCATTGCCAATATTTAAAAATGGCAATCAATTAACAATTGCAATTGCTGATCCGCTTAATATATTTGCAGTTGATGAAATAGAGATGCAGACAGGTATGGAAGTAGCTTTGGTACTTGCCTCAGCTCAGGATATAGAAGAAGGCCTGGAAAAGTATTATGGTTTTACTAAGAAAGCAGAAGAGCTTTTTAAAGATTTTACTATTAGTAAGGATGCACAATCTGAAAGAGATGCAATAGCTGATCATGAGATTAATGAGATCATGAAAATGTCATCAGATACTCCCGTGGTTAAATTTGTAAACTTACTTCTTAAGGAAGCAATTGGGAGCAGGGCAAGTGATATACATCTTGAATGTCTTGATTCAAGTCTGAGAGTACGTATGAGGATAGATGGTATTCTTTGTGAAAAGATGCAACCTCCACCAGAAATGAAAAAGGCTATTATATCAAGAATTAAAATCCTTTCTAATCTTGATATTGGAAATTCAAGGATTTTCCAAGATGGGAGATTTCAGCTTAATATTAATGATAGAGAAATAGATTTTCGCGTTTCAGTTGTACCGGGTATTTATGGGGAAAATATTGTAATAAGAATACTTGATCAGAAACAGAGATATGTAGAGCTTGAAAAGCTGGGATTATCAAAAGATGTTTCAAATTCTTTAAAAGAAGTAATTAAAAATCCTCAAGGTATATGCCTTTTAACAGGGCCAACGGGAAGTGGTAAAACATCAACTCTTTATTCTCTTCTTAGATTATTAAATTCCAAAGAGAGAAAGATAATTACTATAGAGGATCCAGTAGAATATAAATTTGATTTTATAACTCAAATTCCTGTTGATAAAACCACTGGAATAGATTTTTCCAATGGATTAAGAGCAGTTTTAAGACATGATCCGGATATAATAATGGTTGGAGAAATGAGAGATGCTGAGACTGCAAAACTTGCACTTTCTGCTGCGATGACAGGGCATTTAGTTTTTTCTACTTTACATACTAATAATGCTATATCTACAATTCAACGTGTATTAACCTTGGGAATAGACTCTGAAAATCTACTTTCTGCTTTGAGAATGATACTTGCACAAAGACTTGTTCGTAAACTTTGCCCTTATTGCAAGATTGATAGGGCTTCTGATGAAGAGACAAAAGAAAAGACCGGGCTTGAAAAGACTTATTATCCAGTTGGATGTGAAAAATGTAATCAGACTGGATTTTTTGGAAGGACAGCCATAGCAGAATATCTTAAGATAAACAAGGATATTAGGCTGAAACTCTCGAATATGAAAAATATTGATGAAACACTTGAATTACTTAAGAAAAATGGATTTTCCACACTTATGGATGATGGGATCAGGAAAGTAAGCGATGGTGTTACAACACTTGAAGAGGTTAGAAAAGCAGTTTGGGAAGAATAATATGAAAGAGTTTAAATATATTTATCTTGACGATTCGAATAGAGAGATAAAGGGCTTTATGGAAGCTGAAAATGCAAATGAACTTGCAATTACTTTAAAAAGCTATGGATATAAGGTCATTTCTATAGAAGAAATATCAAAAAATACACTTAATTTGGATATTGGAGAATTTATATTTGGTATTCCAAGAGAAGAAGTAATAACATTTACAATTCAGCTTGCAACAATGCTTGAAGCAGGTATGACGATTTTGGGAGCATTGGATGTACTTATGGATCAGGTGTCTAAAAAGAGCTTTAGAGATATTATCCGAGAATTAAGAAGAGATGTTGCTTCTGGTACTAAATTATCTGATGCACTTGCCAGACATCAAAAGGTATTTAATGATCTTTATGTTAGTATGGTAAAAGTAGGTGAGACTACTGGTATGCTAGATAAGGTATTAAATAGACTTGCTGAATTTATGGAAGCTGAAGAGGAATTAAAATCGAATATTAAAACAGCAATGTCTTATCCAGTATTTCTTATTATTGTTGCAATTGGAGTTATCTTTTTTCTTCTCAGTTTTGTCCTTCCAAAATTTATTAATATATTCAATTCCTTTAATATACCGCTTCCAAAGATAACCAGAATACTCCTTGCATTGAGTGCATTTTTTTCTATGTATTGGCTGCATATGATTGTCATAGTATTTGGAATAGGATTCGCGGTATATTTATTTTTAAAGACAGAGGCAGGTGGTTGGTTTATGGATAGGCTTATACTTCGATTACCGCTTATATCAACTGTAATAATCAAGTCAAATATTGCTAGATTTAGTAATACTTTGGCTACACTTATATTAATTGGTGTTCCGATTATAAGAAGCCTGGAGATAACATCTTCAGTTATGGGCAATAGAGTGTATTCAAAATATATTGGTAAAGCAATAGATAAAGTAAATTCTGGCAAGAAACTTTCAGAAGGTATTACAAATAGAGTGCTTTTTCCACCACTTTTGGTGAGAATGCTTGCTGTTGGTGAAAATACTGGTACTACTGAAAACATGCTTATAAAGGTAAAGCAGTTCTATGAAAGAGATGTAAAAAAGGCTGTAAAGGCCATGATATCTGCAATAGAGCCACTTTTAATATTTTTTATTGCATTTATAGTAGGATTTATAGTATTATCTGTAATGATACCCTTACTTGATATGTCTAGGCTTATCAAGCATTAATAGAGGCACTAAATGTTACAAGGGGTAAGGGATAAGAAATTATAGATTTTGAATTTGAATGAAGAATTGGGTTTGCGTCTTCATTCATTTCATCAATGTTGTACTCAATATTTTGAAATGTGAAGACCAGACCCCGAATGACATTGAGTAGAAAAAACAAAAAAATAATGGAGGTTATTTATGAACAGAAGAAGAAAGGGATTTACGCTTATGGAATTGTTGATAGTTATTGCTATTATCGGTTTGATAGCAGCAATAGCTGCACCAAAAATGGAAGGAACAATATCTGACGCTAGAGGTGCTATGTTCCATGCACATATTGCAGCAATAGTAACGGCTGTAGAACAGTATAAAGCTTCACATGAAGGGCTTGTACCCTTGAAAACAGGATCGGTTGCAAATGGAATAAAGAATGTTGATGAACTTGTAAATAATAATTATCTTCAGGACGAAGCTAGGTATTATAAAGAAGATGATGGCGGTCAGGGAGAATTTTTGATTTATCCTATTACTGATACTTCTGCTCATGGTGTTGTTGCTGCAAGTAATATTCCTGCTGTTAAGAACAAAACAATAATGATAATTGCAAGGGCAAGTGATAATAATAATACTGAGTTCCTTGTATATTATGACCATGCAGTTGGCGTTAATGGTCCAGCTACAAGTACATGGGATGATGTGAAAATAAAGTAAGATTTTGAAATACTGATAAATATAGGGCGGCTTTTTAGCCGCCCTTTTTTGTTCCTTGATCAAGTGGGGCTTGTATCTTCATTCATTTCATCAATGTTGTACTCAATATTGTGAAATGTGAAGATCAGATCCCAAATGACAATGTTTCTTAAGTCCTACGCAAAAACTGTATATTTATAGAAAATGTGGTCCCGTTCACACATTACTGCAAGCCCCATTGGTTTAGC
>Ga0114934_10001828_pt1 | contig 13743 bp, 8 predicted proteins | sample 4SBtaG_2_FD_99695 | JGI IMG/M metagenome (GOLD analysis project Ga0114934, IMG submission 99695) | Deep subsurface microbial communities from Kolumbo volcano to uncover new lineages of life (NeLLi) - 4SBTROV10_white metaG | ecosystem: Environmental > Aquatic > Marine > Volcanic ... | reverse complement strand
TCAAAACCATTATAAAAAATGATAATACCAAATTTAATTGAGTTTTTTTAAGTACGAAATACTTATTTCGTGAGATCATATTTTTCCCTTATATTATTTTTTTATAAATCTTAATATACTCTTCACTTGCTTTTTGCCAAGAGAAGTCCTGACTCATACAATTTGAAACAAGCTTTTTCCAGATCTTTTTATTATCATAGGCCTTTATTGCAGATATAAGAGTTTCAAGCATTGCCTTTTCAGTATATTCAGAGAATAAAAAGCCTGTACCGTTTTTAGGGTCAATTCTGAAATCAATAATACTATCAGCCAGACCTCCAGTTTTATATGCAACTGGAATAGTACCATATTTCATAGAATATAGTTGATTCAAGCCACAGGGCTCAAAAGATGATGGCATAATAAGTATATCAGAACCTGCTTGTAATAAATGGGCAGTTTTTTCGCTAAATTCAAGCATTACAGAAATTTTATCTGGATATTTTCGCATCATTGCACTCAAAAAGTCCTCATAATTTTTATTTCCAGTTCCAAGAAAAATGAATTTAGCTGGCAATTCTGCCATAGAATTTAATGCACTTTTAATTAATTCTAGGCCCTTTTGCTCTACAAGCCTTCCTATGAATGAGATCACGGGGACATCATCTTTTAAAAGACCGAATTTTTCAAGCAATATGCTTTTATTTTCTGATTTCCCTTTTATATTGGTTTTTGAATAATTTTTGGGTATAAGTTTGTCTTTTTTGGGATCCCATGTTGAATAATCTGCACCATTAAGTATTCCAAAAAGCTCTGAATTACGCTTATTTAGAAGACCTTCCATACCACATCCTAGTCTTGTATTTTGTATTTCTTTTGAATATGTAGGCGATACTGTAGTAAGTATATCAGAATATAAAAGACCTGCTTTAAGGAATGATATTTTACCGTAAAATTCAAGTTTTTCAGGGGTAAAATAATTCCATCCCAATCCTGTGAGTGGCATATCTATATGCCAAAATAAACCCTGATAAGAAAGATTATGTATAGTAAATACTGTTTTTATTCCATGATAAAAAGTATCATTTGAATACAAAAATGATTTTAAATAGCAAGGGATAAGTCCTGTCTGCCAGTCATGTGCATGTATAATATTAGGTTTTTTATCAATTATTTTTAATGCTTCAAGTACAGCGCGTGAGAAAAATATAAATCTTGATGAATTATCAGGATAATCTCCTGATTTTTCGCCATAAAGTCCCTTTCTATGAAAAAAGGCATCATTCTTTACAAAATATACTTTAACTCTTGTACCAGGAAGACTAGATTTCTCTATTTCACCTGTAAAGACAGTGCCAGATAGATTTACCATGACTTCACCAATTTTTTTGATCTTAATATCCATTTCTTCTATTTGCCTGTATTTTGGCATTATAATAGCAGTATCAAGACCGGCTTTTTTCAAGTATTTTGGAAGTGAACCTGAAACATCAGCAAGTCCACCTGTCTTTGCAAATGGCATTGCCTCTGAAGTAGCGAATAAAACAGACATTTTTTTAGGCATTCTATCCCCCTTATTGATAATTATCGACCTATGAATTGATAATAAAATTTTATCATTTATAAAACATAATATCAAATATCGGCTGATGGAAATATCTGGAAAGGTGCTTTACAGGTTGTTGAAAAACTTTTAAAATAAGTCCGTAACAAAATACTGTGTATTTATAAAGAAAATGGGGAGAAAACCTACCCAGGTGACTTTATAAGTCACCGGAGAAGTAAAGCCCCTGTTTGGTTGCTTTAGTAACTGCTAAACCAATGGGGCTTGCAGTAATGTGTGAACGGGACCGCATTTTCTATAAATATACAGTTTTTGTGTAGGACTAAAAAACAAACTTCAAGGGAGCAGGGACATCAATTTGGGTCTGATCTTCACATTTCACAATATTGAGTACAACATTGATGAAATGAATGAAGATACAAACCCCAATCCAAAATTTAAAATCTATAATTTCTTCAATGTCCTTTTTACCCTTTTGCCTTTTTACCCTTTTACCCTCTTATTGATACTGCTTTCTATACAAGATAAAAAACACTGTTGGAACAATTACAAGGGTAAATATAGTTGATGCAAACAATCCAAATATTAAAGACCATGCAAGCCCAGAAAAAATTGGATCAAGCGTTATAGGCCAAGCACCAAGCATAGTAGTCCCAGCAGTCAGCATAATAGGTCTGAACCTTACCGCACCACTCTGAAGTATAGCTTCTTTAAATGGCTTTCCTTCTTTGAGAGCATCCTGTATGAATTCTATCAACAATACGGCATTTCTGATTACTATTCCACCAAGAGCTATCATTCCTATCATCGCAGTCGCCGTAAAAAAGACCGGGGTCGCAAATCCACCTACAGGTCTATTTACAATGAGATTTAAAATATAAAATCCTGGCATAATACCAATAGCAGTAAGTGGTATAGATATCATAATAACAAGTGGTAGTGAAAATGAATCAGTCTCTATAATAAGAAGTAGATAAATTGCCAAAAGCGCAATTCCAAAACCAATACCAAGATCTCTAAATACATCGAGAGTAATTTTCCATTCGCCTTCTCCGGCCCATTCAATATTTACCCCTTTAACAGGATTCTTCTTAAAATATGATTGCATATCAAGTATGGCTTCACCTGGTGCCCTACCAGCCATTTCCGCAGTTACCATGGCAAGTCTCTTTAAATTTTTATGCATTATTGGCTGTCCAACAGGTTTTTTTACAAATTTCCCTAATTCTCCGATAGAGACCATCCTTCCTGTTTTCCCCCATACTCTAATATTTGAGAGCATATAATCTTTAGAACGCCGTCCAATTGGGAGAACACATCTTATGGAGTATCTATTTCTTTCGTCATTTGTATGTATAGATGCCGGTGATAATCCCGTAAGAGCAAGCCTTAATGTAGAATTTATCTGCTCAGCACTTACTCCATTTAATGCTGCTTTTTCTCTATCGATAATAAACTGATATTCTTCCCAAGGCGATTCCGAGCTGATATCTACATCTACAACACCAGGTTCCTTCTCAAATCTAGACTTAATGATTTTAGCCTTTTTAATTAGCTCATCATAGCTTAAGTCAGAATCTCCATATACTTCAGCCACTACGGTCGAATAAACAGGAGGACCTGGTGGGACCTCAACAAGTTTAGCTATTGCTCCATGTTTTTTTGCAATATCCGTAATAGCCTTTCTAACCCTTAGTACAATATCATGACTCTGTTGTTTTCTATCTTTCTTATCAGCTAAAATAACCCTTATATCACCTATATTTGAGCCTCTCCTGAAATAATAATGCCTCATCATACCATTGAAATCGATAGGTGCATTTATTCCGGTATAGGATTGATAGCTTACTACTTCATTTACAGTAGATAAGTAATTTTCTATATCTCCTAAAACTGCATCAGTACTTTCAAGTGTAGTTCCTTCAGGGGTATCTACAACGATTAGAAATTCATTTTTATTATCAAAGGGGAGCATTTTCAAGGGAACTATTCTATCAATTACCAAAAATACGGAAAAAATAATCATAATGAAGGTAATAGCAAACAATATCATCCTCTTTCCCGAAGAATTTAAAAGAGGGCTCATAATTCTTCTATATACTTTGTCTATAAAGGGATTTACACCACTATTTTCATTATCTTCAATCTCTTTATTTTCATAAAATTTTCCAAGTAATAGATTTGTAGCCCAAGGAACAAATGTAATAGCACATACCATCGAGAATATTATTGCCATAGGAACATTTGCAGCCATAGGTCTCATATAGGGACCCATCATACCGGTAATAAAGAACATTGGAAGAAATGCAACAACAATAGCAAGTGTAGCCATCCATATAGGCGCAAGGACTTCCCTAACGCCATCCATTGTAGCATCTTTTGAATTCTTCTTTCTCATCGCAATATGTCTTTGTATATTGTCAACATTGGTAATTGGACTATCCACTACCATTCCAAGCGAAAGAATAAGTGCAAATAAAGTTACTCTATTTATAGTATATCCTATGAGATAATTCACAAACAATGATAAAGCAAAGCTTATAGGAATAACTATAGAGACAACAAGAGCTTCTCGCCATCCCATTGTAGCTGTTAAAAGAACTACTACACAAATTATTGCAAATAATAAAGAGCCAAGAAGATCATTGACTTTATCATTTGCTGTCTTTCCATTATTTCTTGTAATTTTTATCCGCACAGATGAAGGAATTACTGTTTCGCGAAGTTCATTGATCTTCTTTATCACATCTTCTGCTACCCAAACAGCATTCGTACCCTTTTTCTTTGAAACAGATATAGTAACTGAGGGATACTTTTTCCCTGCTTTTTCAAGTTTTCCGCCATCTCGCTCAGCTGCTGGACCAAATCCTATTCTCGAATATAGATTTACCTCTTCCGGACCAGAAGTGACTTTTGCAACATCTCTAAGCCGAACAGTCTTTCCCATATAAACGCCAACAACTGCATTCTTAAGCTCTCTAATATTCTTAAAGAAAGGCCCACTGATTACATTGTAAAATCTATTATCACTGGAAAAACTTCCTGCTGTCATGGACGAATCAGTAACTTGCAAAGCTTTATAGACTTGAAGTGGGCTAAGGTTTTTAGCGGATAGCTTTTCAGGGTCCAGCTCAACCCTTGCCTCCCTTTTTAGTCCTCCATGTATTTCCAATCTAGAAGTATTCTTAACCTCTGCAATTCTCTCTTCAGCCTCTTCTGCTACTCTTCTCAATTCATAACTAGACAATTTATTAGAGTAGAGCGCAATATTAACAATAGGAACATCATCTATCTCAACTGGCTTTACAACCCATCCCCTTATGCCTGGGATTACTCTATCTATATTAGAATTTACTTTATTATATAGTTTTACTAATGATCGCTCCCTGTCTTCACCGACAAAAAACTTCACTGTTACAACAGAAAAATCCCGATGAGAAATAGAATAAACCTTTTCAACTCCATCAATTTGCCATAAAAATTTTTCCAACTTTGATGATACAAGCTTTTCTATCTCCGAAGCAGATGCCCCCGGATACTGAACAATTATGTCAGCTGCAGGTACAACGATTTGAGGGTCTTCTTCTCTTGGTGTAACTAATATGGAAAAAACTCCTACCAGTAAAGAAAATATAATAAATATTATTGATATCTTACCGGAAAAGAATTTTTCAATAATTGATTCGAAAAATCCCTTATTATTCATTTTTTACTCCATTATTATAAGTTTTTCGCCACCAGATAATCCCGAAAGCACTTCTATCATATCTGATTCTATGGCCTCACCTGTTTGAATATATACTCTTTTACAATAATTGCCCTGTTTAACAAGCACACTTTTAAGCTGACCTGTACTATAGACAGCATTTTTAGGTATAGCTACAGCCATGCTCTTTCCAGCAGGTACAAGAAGTTTCCCATACATTCCTACAAATATTTTTTCCTCAGGTTTAAAAGTAACCTTTACGGGGAATGTCCTTGTTGCAGGGTCTATATTAGGAGTAACTTCACTTACTATACCTAAATAACTTTTATTTCCTATAGTAATCTTGAGTTTCTGATTTTTTGAGACAAATGGCATCAAACTCTCTCTAATATTGGCCTGAAGTTGATATATTTCCGGATTATTAATTGTAAATACCGGCCTTCCTGGACTCGCCATATCTCCAGTATCTACATATTTTTGAGTAATTACTCCATCAAAAGGGGCTCTTATTTTACAATATCCAATAGCAACCTTCGCCTCATCAATATATTTTTGTGCCTTTTCAACTCCTGCTTTTGCTGCTTCAACGCCCTCTTTTGCAGCCTTCATTCCGGCTTGAGCCTGCTTGAATCCAGATTCAGCTGCTTCTAATTGTACTTCAGAGGCAGCTTTTTTTTCAAAATATGATTTTGTTCGATTATACGCCTTTTTTGCCTGTTCATATGCTGCGGTTGCAGCTAAAAGATGCTGTTCTGCCTGTAATTTACCTGATTTAGCCTGTTCCATACCCTTTTCAGCCTGACCAAGCTTCATCTTGAATTGATCAGAATTTATTATTAATAGAATATCGCCTTTATTAACTCTATCTCCAGGTTGCACATTAATTTTTTCAATAATACCCATTACCTGTGGTGATATCGTTGCCTTAAGATCTGTTGTTACAATACCAGATTCCTCGAAAGACCTGTCTATACTGATTTTTTCAGCATTTATAATAGAATATTTTTCAGGAAGTGCTAATTTATAATCATTTTTCTGCCCCGGGGCAATTTTTCCAGGAGTAAATACACCAGCTTGAATAAGTATCAATATAAAAATTATTATTACACTAAATAATAGCTTTACCCAACTTGGAATGCTTTTTTTTCTATTCACTTCTCCTCCTTACTTGCTCTGTCTTATACACAAAATACAATATCCCACTGCTCTTGATAATTCGGCCTCACAGGAGAGAAGATTGTATCTTGCAGAGGCTTCTTGTAGTTCAGCTCCTGATAATGCCGTATCAGTATTAAGATAAGCTGTTATCGTAGTAGAACCACCCTGATAATACTGTTTCATAAGCTGGAGATTTTCTTTTGCAGATTTAAGATTTGCTTGACTGACTTTCAAAGCCTCTTTTGCACTAGAAAGATTTTCATATGCAGTCCTAACATCAAGTTCTATATCCTTTTGAGCTTTTTCATATTTTCTCAAGCCCTCTTTATACCTTGAATCAGCTACCCTTGTTTCAGCAGCACTCACTCCATTATCAAGAATATTTAAGCTAACTTTAGCTCCTAAAAAATAATTATCCTGCTTTGAAGAAAGTGTAAGATTATCATCATTATATGCCCAGTTCCCAAAAAGCATCACTTCTGGTTTTTTGGCACTTTTAGCCATTTTAATACCAAGTTTTCCCTGCTCAAGCATTAATCTTGCGACCTTTAATTCATTTCTTTGCTCAAATGCTAATTTTATTGCTTCATCATAGGTTTTTGGAAGCATTGAAATATTCAATTTCTTATCTATAGGTATGATTTTTGTATCTTCAGGAAGTCCAATAAAATTTAAAAGCATAGATCTAATAACAGCAAGACCATTTTTGGCTTTAACAAGATTAAGTTTGCTTTCTTCAACCCTGACCTGCATTGAAAGAAGATCGGTTTTTAAGACACTTCCGCCATCATATCTTATTTTCACATCATTATACTGATGTTTGGCTCTTTCTAAATCTTTTTTACTAAGAGCTACTCCATCTAATGCTAATCTGAAATTATAGTATAATGAAATAGCTGATGATACAATTTTATTTGCCGCTGCATCAAATTTTTTAGATGATATTTCACTGTCCAATTCAGCAAATTTTCTTGTAAGCTTTTTCAAACCTCTATAATAAAGAGGAACACCAAAACTAAATGTAGTTTCATAATGGCCATTGACGCCAGGATTATTAAAATCAACTCCCATCATATTAAAATTTCTTTCATCTATTGTTTTTCCAAAATAAAAAGATGGTTTGTTCTCACGATATCCTGAAACAGCAATATCCATATTAAATCCAAATTTCCGATAAGCACTCTCAAGAGCTCTCTTTGAATATTCTATATGAGCATTAAGTATCTTAAGGTCCTTATTATTTTCATAAGCGTCTTTCATAACACTTAAAACATCCAGATTTACAACCTTTTTAGATTTAGTATTAGAATTAACTTTTGTAGATGCAAAAGTACTTATTGACAGTAAAAAAACCAGAAAAATAAGTAAACTCTTTTTAATCACAATATTACCTCCCTCTTTTTCTGGGCATTATCTCATATTTTAACATAATATTCAACTGTGATTCTCAATAATATTTGAAAGATCATCCTCTGATCTAAGCCCTACAATAGTTTCAACCTGATTGCCTGATTTAAAGAATATCAAAGTAGGAATTCCCATCACCCCAAATTTTCCTGCAATCTGAGGAAGATTATCTACATTTACTTTTCCAATATTAACATTATCATATTTTGAATCAAGTTTCTCCAGTATAGGTTTTATCATCTGGCATGGGGCACACCAATCAGCATAAAAATCAATTAATGAAAGCTTTTCATCATTAATTAACTCATTAAAATCCTTTTCACTTGTAATTTGTTTCATTTTATTACCCTCCAAAATTTTAAGTAAATTTTCGATAATATTAGCAATCAATATGCCAATATCTTAAATTATCAATATAGCTACTGATATTATAGAGAAAAACTATTATTTAAGTATTAAGAATATAGAATATTATAGAATTGATTTTGCAAAAATTGCAAAAAAACTTAAATTACTGTCATTTGGGGTCTGATCTTCAACAACTTCCCATTTCCCCCTTATCTCTTATCCCTTACCCCTTACCCCTTGTATAAATACACAGTATTTTGTTCCGGACTTAAATAGTTACATGCTTTATTTTAAGTATAATTCAAGCAAGATCATAAGCCTTTATCTTGCTATATAATGTCCTCAATGGTATACCAAGTTCTTTCGATGCTATTTTTTTATCAGAAAAAGTACTTAATGCTTTTTCAATAAGTCTCTTTTCATTTTCCTTAAGATTCAAATCATCATCCGAAATTTTCCCAAGTTCCTTAATCCTCTCGCAATAATCTGTCAATATTATCTCTTTTTCAGAAATAATATGCTTCCCATTAGAAAATATCAATGCTCTTTCAAGAACATTTTGAAGTTCACGAATATTTCCAGGCCAAGTATGAGCCATAAGTTTTTTTATAGCTTTATCTGTTATTTTAAGAATATTAACCTTACTTTTTTCACACAATTTTTTGAGTATAAAGTGGGTAAGTTTTGGAATATCTTTATTTCTTTCTCTAAGACTAGGTATTTTAATTGGTATTATATTTAATCTGAAATAAAGGTCTTCTCTGAAATTTCCTTCTACTATTTTTCTAACTAGATCTTTATTAGTAGCACTAATTATTCTGACATCAACCTTTAGTTTTTTCTCACTTCCAATCCTTTGTATTTCATGTTCTTGCAAAGCTCTAAGTATCTTAGCCTGAGAATGCATACTCAAATCCCCAATTTCATCAAGAAAAAGAGTACCTTTATGAGCAAGCTCAAAATATCCCTTTTTAGTGCTAAAAGCTCCTGTAAATGCCCCCTTTTCAAAGCCAAATAATTCAGCTTCCAATAGTGTTTCAGGAATAGCTGCACAATTCACCGTAATAAATGGAGCTTTTGATCTTTTTGATAACATATGTATAGCTTGGGAAATAAGCTCTTTTCCCGTACCAGATTCTCCTTCTATTAAAACACTTGCATCGTTTTTAGCAATAATGGGCAAAATATTGCATATCTGGCGGGAATGTTCATCCCTCCCTAGAAAGCAATAACTTCCTTGAAGAAGTTCTTCCGGATTGATTATTTCTTTTGTATGTGTCATAGTAGGATTATTGCAAAAATTGCAAAATTTGTCAAATCACGGTGCCTTATAAAAATAGGCTCCTCGCTAAATCGTGTGGGTAATCCATCAATGGAAATCTGCAATTATATCAAGTCGATTTAAAATATGTTGAAGTCCTGAACAAAATGCAAAGCCCCTGTTTGGTTGCTACAGTTGCTGCTAAACCAATGGGGCTTGCTAAGTGGTGGTATAACCACCACTAAATGTGTGAACGGGGGTCACCCCGTTTTCATTAAATACACTGCTTTTGAGAAGGACTTGGATTACCCGCACTAAGCAGCAAGGAGACTAAAAATATTTGGCCCTTGTTTTAAATTTTCTATGGGTATATAATGAAATTATCCTAAAAATATTTATGGAGGATTTAAAATGAGTTATATTGAAGAGATTTACGCACGAGAAATTCTTGATTCAAGAGGAAACCCTACAATAGAAGTAGAATGTCATCTTGAAAGTGGTATATTCGGAATAGCAAGAGTACCATCCGGAGCATCTACAGGGGAACATGAAGCACTTGAACTTAGAGACAAAAAATCAAAGAGATATCTTGGAAAAGGTGTAGAAAAGGCTGTTGAAAATGTCAATGAAAAAATTGCTCCGATGCTAATTGGAATTGATGTAAGAGAGCAGACTATAATAGATAATATCATGCTTGAAATCGACGGCACAAAAAACAAATCAAAACTTGGAGCAAATGCTATTTTAGGTGTTTCTTTGGCTTGTGCTTATGCAGCTGCAAACTATTCAGGACTTCCACTTTATAGATATATAGGTGGAACAAATGCAAAGCTCCTTCCTGTTCCTATGATGAATATTTTAAATGGTGGTGCACATGCTGATAATAATCTTGATATTCAAGAATTCATGCTTGTACCTGCCGGAGCTAAGACATTCAAACAAGCTCTCAGATGGGGCGCAGAAGTTTTCCATAATCTTAAGAAAATCCTAGTTTCCAAAGGCCTTACTGCATCAGTTGGTGATGAAGGTGGATTTGCTCCAAACCTTAAATCAAATGCAGAAGCAATAGAGCTTATTATAGAGGCTATTAAAGCGGCTGGATACAAAGCAGGAAAAGAAATATTCATCGGCCTTGACTGTGCAGCATCAGAATATTATAAATCTGGGAAATATGTCTTTGAAGGAAAGAAAATCACTTCAAAGCAAATGATAGATTATTACGAAAAAATCATCAAAAAATATCCTATTATCCTTATCGAAGATGGACTTGATGAAAATGACTGGAAGGGCTGGAAAGAGCTCACAAAGAGGCTTGGAAGCAAGGTAATGCTCATTGGCGACGACATTTATGTCACAAATACAGAAAGACTTTCAAAGGGTATTAAGGAAGAATGCTCAAATTCGATACTTATAAAGCTGAATCAGATAGGCTCTTTAACCGAAACTCTCGACTGCATACAAATGGCTCAGAAAGCCGGATGGACAACGGTAGTATCCCATCGCTCAGGTGAAACAGAAGATACAACTATCGCTGATCTTTCTGTAGCCTGCAATACAGGTTTTATAAAAACAGGTTCCCTTTGCAGATCAGAAAGAATAGCTAAATACAATCAACTTCTAAGGATTGAGGAAGAACTTGCTGAATCAGCAAAATTTGCAGGAATGGACGCATTCTATTCTACTAAGTAGAATTCTAATGGGCTCTCTTTAGAGGGCCCTTTTTTATTTCAAAAACTTAAATCATTAAAAATATAGAAATTAAATGAGTGAAAAACCGGATAATACAAAGAATCTTTCAGCACTTAATATAAGGAATTGCTTCAATAAAAGTGGTGTTTTCATTAAATCACTTACATGGAAAGCATATTCTTTCCTCACATTAATATATTTTATGGCATGGTTCTCTGGCCAAAACCTTTCTATTTGGCCATTATTTACTCTTATTTTCGGGAATAGCAATGGAAATTCAAAGCCCATAAAACAATTTGATATAAAACAAATACTAAAACAGAATGGAATAAATGATTACCCATCAAGTATTCCGGATTTAGGAAAAATCCATCAAAATTTTTTAACCTTTATGGATAAAATCGAGCAAAACTGGCTTTACTTTTTATTAGCTGCAATTATTTTTTTTACATTAGCATGGTATATTCTTCACTGGCAATTTAGATTCCTAATGACATTCCTTCATTCCCTGAATTTTGGCAAAGTCGAATGGAATTTCCATAAAACAGTTAGAAAAAGTTCCTATTATTTATCAGCTATATGGCTTTTAGGAGTCATTATTTTCTCAATACCAACTTATTATTACAGCTCAAAAAATATTTTGAGTATTTTCCGTGGAGATTTAAATAATGCAATGTTCAGCACACAAGGGACAAACATTATAGCTTTGAGTAACTTAATGTTAGCATTTTATCTCTCTTTCATATTTTTTATAATAGTACCATTCATTTCCATTACCGGAAGAGACTTTATAGAATCAATTATCTATATAAAAAATGCTTTTTTAAATACTCCCTTGGATTTTTTGGCATTTTTAATCAAAAAACTACTATTAACTACAATTTTTGGATTTTTATATTTTATTGCTTCATGGACAACTTATATTATGATAGGAATAGCCCTAATTATACCCGTGATAATACTTATTTTCATTTTTTCAAAGCTATTGTTTTTTTCTACATTACTTATACTCTGGGCTTCAAGTATAATCATATTATCTGGAATATTATTACTGCTATATATTAATTTTTTTATCTTCCTAAGATTTTATATGGCACTTTCATATATTGATCTTGGTTTTATAGAAAGAATATTTTATTATAATTCTCCCCATTATGAAATTTAAACTCCATTCAAAATTCAAACCTGCCGGAGATCAACCTAAGGCTATAAATAATTTATATCAAAATTTTAAAAATGGAGAAAAGGCACAAACTCTACTTGGAGTTACTGGTTCTGGGAAGACTTTTACAATGGCTAATCTAATCAAGAAACTTAATCTTCCAACTTTAATAATATCTCATAATAAAACCCTTGCAGCACAGCTTTTCCGTGAATTCAAGGAATTTTTTCCTGAAAATGCAGTAGAATACTTTGTTTCATACTATGATTATTATCAACCAGAAGCATATGTTGTGAAAAGGGATTTATATATAGAAAAAGATGCTGCTATAAATGATAAAATAGAAAGATTAAGGCACCGCGCTACACATTCCCTCCTTTCAAGAAAAGATGTAATAATAGTCTCTTCTGTATCATGTATATATGGCCTTGGTTCCCCAATAAACTACTTTACTATGAGGATAGAGGTCAAAAAAGGCGATATATTGGAGCGTAATAAGTTTCTTGAGCACCTTATTTCTATTAATTTTCAGAGAAATGATTATGATTTCTTTCCTGGCACATTTAGAGTAAGAGGGGATAGAATAGAACTCATACCTATATATTCTGAAAAAGCTCTCAGAATAACTTTTTTTGATGATGAAGTAGAAGATATAACTATTTTCGACCCTTTGACAGGAAATACAGATCAAAAACTAGAAAATGTATATATTTATCCTGCAACCCATTATGCAGCGGATAAACCAACTCTTGAAAAAGCAGTCAATCTCATAGAAAAAGAATTAAAAGAAAGAATAGATTTTTATAATGCTCATAATAGGCTTATAGAAGCACGCAGAATCGCAGAAAGAACAAGATATGATATTGAAATGATATCAGAAATGGGATATTGCAAAGGCATTGAGAACTATTCAAGATATCTTGATGGCCGCAAGCAGGGGGAAGCACCCTTTTCTCTTATTGACTATTTCCCAAAAGATTTTTTAATAATCATAGATGAATCTCATATATCTATTCCTCAAATTAGAGGCATGTACAGTGGTGATAAGGCCAGAAAATCCTCCTTAATAGAATATGGATTCAGACTTCCTTCAGCTTTTGATAATAGGCCTCTTTGCTTTGATGAATTTGAAAGAAAAGTAGATAGAATACTCTATGTATCAGCAACACCAGCAGAATATGAGCTTAAAAAATGTTCAGGGAAAATTATAGAGCAGGTCGTAAGACCTACTGGTCTTGTAGATCCTGAAATAGAGGTCAGAAAAACGCTTCATCAAATCGATGATATTCAAATTGAAATTTCAAAAAGAATTATAAAGAAAGAAAGAGTACTTATTACTACTTTAACAAAAAGAATGGCTGAAGAATTAAGCTCTTTTCTTGAAGAACATGATTTCAAGGTTAAATATCTTCATTCAGAAATAAATACTATAGAAAAAATAGAAATAATAAAAGGATTAAGAATGGGAG
>Ga0114934_10001826_pt1 | contig 13746 bp, 17 predicted proteins | sample 4SBtaG_2_FD_99695 | JGI IMG/M metagenome (GOLD analysis project Ga0114934, IMG submission 99695) | Deep subsurface microbial communities from Kolumbo volcano to uncover new lineages of life (NeLLi) - 4SBTROV10_white metaG | ecosystem: Environmental > Aquatic > Marine > Volcanic ... | reverse complement strand
CGAACTTGCGTCCAGCTGCGGTTGTCAGTATTGCCTGTTGGCCTACTGTGGATACACCTGTCTCCCGGACCCCCTGGAGCGCCCTTGAGAACGTGCCCATCTCTATATCACGGTCCAGCCACTCCTCGGACTGGAACATCCAGTTGGGAAGGTTGGGCATCTCCATCTTCCAGACATCGCCCCTGTTCCCCATCTCGATGACATCGCCGCGGGACATCTGTTCCTGTAGTTCTGCCGAGTCCATGACCGTGCCTGTGGGGTTGAACGTGGCTTCCATGAGAGCATTGTGCCTACCTGCCACGGCCTGTGCCTGGGCTTTAAGGACTGGCATCACAGGTTCCAGTACACCTACAGCCATATACGTCGGGTCCACTTCCTCAAGGGCGGTTATCTCCTGGCCGTAGCCGGAGAAGGCGTGGCTGTAAGGTATGAAGCCCCAGGTATTCTTCTCAACGAATAACAACTCGCTGTCGGCTACCATCGCGTGCCAGCACTCGGACCAGAACTCATCTACCATGATGAGCTCGAACGGGTTCTCGCCCGTCTTCCAGGGCATGACCTCGCCGCGTCTGGCCCTTGCGCCGGACATACGTGCCTGGGTTATCTCCTCAAGGTCTATGGAACGCCTGTAGGCGTGCTTCACGGCTATCCGGGGCTCTTTCTCGGTGGGATCCAGCAGGACCCGGGAAGGATGGGGAGCCCTGGTACGGAAGGGCATCATGCTCTTTACCGCGTTCCGGTGGATACGGACACGCCTATCGTACTCGTCCTGGGGTTCGTTGCGTCCCTTCTTGGGCTTATCACGGCGCTGGGCCATGCACGAACTGTCCAGGCCGTCCTCGACCACGGCATACCCGTACAGTAAAAGGTGCTTGCCTATCTGTTTCCAGGTGAGGTTAGGCTCGAACAGGGACGCCTCGTCCAGTATGGCCTTCATCGCGGGCTCTACCTGGTCGGCCCTGCGTTTGCTGGCCTCGGTCTGGGTGCTGGGCCAGCGGTGGATCATGGGCTCGTAAGCCAGCTGATGGTCCACGGCATGGTCAACTATCGAGCGTGAGCGGGCAGGTTTCAGCCATTCGGGCCTATTCATGCCTTCGGGCCAGAGGCTGAACTTCTGCTGGTAGTAGCTGTCTACTTCCTGCCACTTGGTATGCGTGCGGGACCAGAGGTCCTGCAGATATCTCGTCATCTGCCGGATCGATTCTACTGTCGGTTTATCGTCGTAGGCCAAACTACCACCTCAAACGGTTACGGTTACGTCCTAATATCCGCTTCCAGCCGCTCTCCTGGGGGCCGTAGATGTCCCGGCCAGTAGCCTGGGCGAAGCGTCTAAGCTGCCATGCTATACCCACGGTGAGCGGGTAGTCGTCATGGGCGCCGACCTGCCCTTCTATCCTGCCATTCTTCTTGGGGTTGCGGATGACCGCATAGAACTGATCTAGGCCGTCCTGGCTAGGGACTACGACGAGTCTGTCAGAGACAGCTTCGATCAGTTCACCCCAGAGTATATACCTAGAACGCTCATCTGTATGCCACCCGCACTTATCATCGTCCCTATAGTACAGATGCGGGTATCTGGCTTCCCTGGCCGTGGATATGGTCAGCACGCCCCAGTCATTGTCTTCTATGCCCCACACCGGGTTGTGGTACAGCTTCATAAGTTCCATAGACGCCAGGGATAACTGGTCGGGCGGTATCAGGTTCGTCTGTATATCCGCGACTATATAGCCTGTACTCACGTCCATAACGACCGTAACAGCGTAGTCGCCGCCCGTGCCGTGGGATGTGTCTGTCGCGGCCACATACCTCTTGCCGGGGTGGAACTCCTGCCAGATGCTGGCGGTGACCGGCCCTACCTGCGCAGTGCGTATCGGTGTCCGGGCATCCTGGGACATAAGGTTAAGCACGTCGTGATCGAAGGCGGCTATGGTCCGGGGCGGGGAGAGGGCTTCAGCTTCGCTTGACGGGTATTCCTTCTCGAATAAAGAGATATCCGAATACTCGCGCTGCCTCGCGCTGAACCATTCGTTGTCCCTTCCCGGCCTCACGTTCCAGCCGTAGAATATCTTCTTGAACCCGTTGTCCGGCGCCTCTTGATATACCCTCTTGAACATAGACCTGGCATTACTGGCGTTGGACGTGGACACCATGATCAACTGACCGCCCCCGTCATCGATGGTGGGCTTGACCGCCGCGTAGTTAGCCTCTAGATGCTCGTGGAAGTCGGCCTCGTCCAGTATGACCAGCGATGCCGTCGCGGAACGTCCGGCCTTGTCAGTCGAGGGTAACGCTCTGATGCCTGATTCCATCAACGGGAACGTCAACTCTTGCCTCGAATCTGTTCCCAAGGTCGTCCTCAAGCCAGAAGGCAACCTCTCGTATATAAAGCGGCTTTTGGATAGAAGGACCTTCGACTCCTCCTCCCCCTGGGATAACAAAAGGACCAGTGCCCCAGTACGATACATTGCCGTCCAGAGTGCATATGCCGCCAAAAGCCACGAGGCCCCTGTTTGTCGTGATTTCAGCCATACTATCAGCTTCTCCTCGCTAAGGTTCTGGCATACTTCGACAAGGTGGTCCCACCTCTCGAAAGGGATTATTCCCCTGCCTGGCGGTGGTTCTAGCACATATACATAGTTCAGGAAGTCGTCGAAATGTCGCTGCGCTAACGCGAAACTAGCCGCTTCACCGACCTGTAACGCGAGAGATTCGTGTTCATGGACCGTCTGTACCATCATTCACCCTGGAAGTACCGTCTATGATGCGCGTCCTCAAGTCTACCAGGGCTCTTAATTCCTCGTCCGAGAAGTCGTTTATAGCCCTGTGTACCACTTCGCCCTCGACCTCGATGACCTGCGCGGCCTTACCGAAGGCCCGTTCCATGAGAAGTTCTATAGCGCGGATCTGGTCGCTGGGCTTTGAGCCCTCTATCTCGCCCTGGGCCAACGCCACGAGGCGCCTGACCAGCATCTCCCCGTTCTGCGTGGAGAACAATATCTTCTTGGCGAGGTCCTTACTCTTCCTGACCGGGGTGCCGGCGGGATTGCCGGACTCCCCTTTACGCCAGGGGGGCTGCCACTGGGGCGGTGGTTTCTCAATCATCGAACTCCCCTTCGCACTCTTCGCAGTCCGGCGGGTCAACCACATCATACAAGATGAAGTCCCTGCTCACCCCCGCTGACATATAAAGACCTACCCACTGGTCAGCACAAGGCTCACAGACCTCACCCAGATGTATGTTGTCCACAACAGACCTCCTGGCTTTTCTGATCACAGCATACAACGGGACAGACAGCCCTTGCAAGGAAGCTGTGCCCGTGCTACCCTGCCAGGACAGTGCGGGGAGCGTCTAATATCCCCGGCCCCGGCATATAGCTAGGGCGCGTCAGGAAGAACAGGCCCCTTATAAACGAGGGTGGTGGACTTTCTTCTGAATCTCCCAACCTAAGAGGAAGCGGAAATTCGGAAACTGAAGTTAGGGGTACTTCCTGGGCTGGGATGGACGAGAGTCGCTCACCAGTTAATCGCAAAATCTGCAGTTATGTCCTTGGGACAATTACGTTATTTATGTTAGAGTACCAATATTCACCGCAGCACGCAGTGGATTGCCTCCTCTACGAGCCCTCCAGGACGGTTACCCCGCCTCTCCCTGGAGGGTTCTAGTTTTTATACCCCCCTATCCAAACAGGGGCGCCCCTTCGCTGGGGGGGGTACTGCACGTACAGTTAATCGCATTAAATTCGTTAATTTCGTAACGCTATAATAACGGTGAAAGTCTTGAATATTGGGAAGCGGCGTCTATAGGTCCCCCTACCCCCAAAGTACCCCATCCCCCCCACTTGGCGATGTCCCCCTATTTATAATCATTCCAACATGATCACAGTTACAACATAGGAATGATTCCAGGTTGCAACTAGACGCAATGGCACAAGCTAGCAAACTATAACCTATAGCTTCTTATAATCATTATTAACTAGGAATGATTAGCACCTGGAAATCATTCTTCGCAGCGATTGGCTAGCTTCTTTGACCGTGTTCTATCTTAGAATGATTATTATCTAAGAGCTCTTATAAACTAAGAATGGACCTTAGATAGTAATCATTATTACATAGCGCTTGAGTATGATCTAGAAATTATTATTTATTGCGAATCGTTCCTATCCTAGAATCAACCGCAAATAAGCACCTATCACAAAATACAATACTATTCAATCTCTTACCCACCAATTCCGAATATTACCAAAATTGACTACAAAAAGCATTGTATTTACTACCCTGGACGCTCATAATATATTGCAAGGTTTGCGCAATTCCGCGCCTACCAAATTTAGTAGAAGGTGATAATCACCATGGAATTTAAGACAATGACAATGGACGATCTCCTAGAACAAGGCAAGCGAATAGGCGAAATGGACGCGCTAGAAGTCCAAGAGTTTACCAAGGCCCTAGCCGTAGCCAATGGCGTAGAACTAGACGCGGTCAAGGAACGCAAGCTTCAAGCTATGGAAACTTTCGACGCTAGCTTAAAAGCTATGATTAAACCGGAAACGCTAGATGTTAGCTTTGCCAAGAATGACGAAGTAAAGGTCTCATTCACCATCAAAAAGGGTAGCAAGGAACTACACGATTATAGCCGTAGCGGTAGCCATGCTAGCCCTACCGCTAGCCCTTATAAAGGTTGCACATTTACCATAGATGGCGAAAGCATGAAGTTCTTTGATACCGCTAGCGGATGCCATCTTGACCACGGTAACCTAGAAGAGGGCAAAGCCTATAGCTTGAACGCTTGCAAATATGTTTGGATGTATTTCGGAGGTCAAATCCGAAGCGAAGCTAGCAAGGCGGAAGCTACGGTCACAAGCAAGCTAGCAACCTTGACCGATGAACAAAAATCCAGGGTCGCCGTGGTATTGCCTAGCAAAGAGACCGTGAGTCTAGTTGACTTCCTAGCTAGCATCTAGCCTAGCTAGCTTAGCTGCCCATCGCAAGAGCCTAGCTTCGGCTAGGCTTTTGTATTGGCTAGCTAATCGTAAAGCTGCGATTGCTAGATCATACTATCGTATTGAGTAAGGAGTGCGAGTGAAACTATACCAACCTGGAATCACGGATAATTACTGCGGACCGCAGAATTTTTTAGTAGAGGTAGCACATGAAAGCTACGATACAAGGAACTGAGATCTCACAGGTCAACAATGACCTCGGTGAAAACTACAGCGCTCTAGTCATAGCAATCATAGAGAATGGCGTGACCGATAACGATACAGGCGAGGGCACGTCATACCTGGAGAGCGATGACGGGAGAGATTGGTGCAGCTTGATAGGCATAGATGCTAGTTGGTTACAGCGTATGTTCATAGAGAAAGGATACCTATGCCGGCTGTCACCTAGAAGGTGGAAGTAATGACTGAAGATCACAGCGATTTCAATCCGCCGATTGCGTGCCTGGATTGGTGCATCGGCACATATTATGTTGGGCAGCCTGTCTACTATGACATATATCCTAACGTAACCAATGGACTAGGTATGGCTACAACTATGGGCATCGTAGCTGTAGGTCAAACCTACATGGACTTAAATGCCCAAGGCATAGGTGACACAGCTGATTGGGATGATATAGGTCGAGGTTGTATCCGTGCTAGAGATAACTGGCGCTATGATTGGGGAACTGAGACTTGGTTCCGGCATGGCTATGGTAACAACCACAGCAGCGGGCCACAAACAAAGTAGCTAAACCCTAATGCCTGTGAGCTCAGTTCACGGGCATTGAGGTCTAGCTAATGCTAGGCACATTTAGTAGGAGGTAGCAGTATGGCTACCAAAGAATCAACACCTAAGGTCCTCAGTATCACGGCACGTATGCAGTACGAACGGTTCATCAATGGCACGAGCAGCGATAGGGGCAAGGGATTTATATGGCTAGTCGATAGCGTGGCGCGAGACATAGACCACAGCCTGGATCAGATGAACGGTAGGTTGGCGCCTACCAATGAGTCACGCAGGAAAGAGATGATGGAGAATAGGGATAGCTACATCACTGCTGAGGAGTGGGCAACGCTCGAAAAGTTTGCTGATAAATCATATAGTCACAGCAAGCACAATGCATCTAACCCTGAACAAATACTATGGTTGTATGTCGTTAATAATAACCTGGATGGTATGAATGAGGAGATGGGCAAGCACAAGGAACGCTCACATGAACGGCAGGATGAGGCTAAAGAGATCTGCCGTGAGGTATTGAGTTCAGTCAAGGTGGCAAGCACAGCCGAGCAAGTCGAGGCTGCTCTTACTAGGTTGCGTGAGTACCACGTCAGCTTGATGGCCGAGAACAGCACACTCAAGGAATTGATCGACAACAGCTAAACCTTTAGCCCTATTAGCTACGGTTAATAGGGCTATGGGTCTAGCTATTAGCTAGGCTAATTTTTTAGTAGAGGTGGCAGTATGCCACAAACGATATGTCCGAAGTGTCAAGGTGAGTTTGATACTGTACCGGATAGGCTAAGACATGAACGCACCTGTAGTACCACCACTACATCCTCAGCAGCTACCGTAACGGTACGCTCCGAAGTGCAGCCAACCATGAACGTCACGGCTGTCGCTCCACCTAAAGACCTAGCCATAGTCAATGGCAACACGGCATACAAGGTGCCAGTCACACACTACACGCCGGCTGAGGACCTCATCAAAGAGGTAGAGGCTGCCGGATATAGTGTGCCAACCAAGGGTGCCAGCCACAAGAATACATGGTCACCATACGGCCAGTATATCTTCGACTACATACTCAGGCACAAGGGTGACGTGATCAATGCAGTCGGTCGGCATGGGCTAGGCAAGACCAACCTATTAAAGGCTGTCGCAGCCCACATGGGCATGGACTTCGTGTCTATCAACTGCCATCAAGGCATGGATATAGCGTGGCTTATAGGTATGCCAGCGCCTACCAATATAGGCAATGGTGTCGGGCTGATGTGGGTAGATGGTGAACTCACACGTGCAGTTCGAGGTGGGCTTATGATCATGATGGAAGAGTACAACCTCATGCCTACCGAGATGCTGTCTAGACTGCACGGTGTACTAGACCAAAGCAACCCTGCCCATGTACTACCCGAAGCATCCGGCTTGACCGATGCCTATGTCCCTGTCCATCCTGACTTTTGGTTCGTGGCTAGCATGAACCCTGTCGAGTCAGGCTATGACGGCGCCCAGCTTTCCCTTGCCATGAAAGATAGGTTGACCTATCAGATCCCAGTTAATCAGCCGCTCGGTGATGAGGCTGCCATTCTTAGGGAATACTTTCCTGAAGATATCATCACGTACAAGGATGACAGGGGAAAGACACGCAAGGTAGAACACGCCTATTGGCACGCTGCATGGGAACGGTTCATCGAAGATGCTAGACCCAAGCTGATCGAGTGGCCTAGTTCAGGCGAGGGTGCGTTCCACCTACCTGGGCAGGAGAAACGTGCATCCAACGAGCCGTACCTTAGCACACGCACAGTGATAGACATGGCTAGGGCTATCAAGAAAGGTGATACACCTACTGAGGTGGCCGTGTGTGTGGTGGCTGACAAGTATGCCAATAGTGCAGGCATAGCCCATGCGTTCCTAGCCCAATTCGCCAAAGGAGTTAAATCTTCAGGAGGTAAGACCGATGCCTAATGGCAGATTCTTTAGTAGAAGTATCACAGATACGAATAGCATACTAACACCTGAGCAGACTCGTGACTTGAAAGAACAACTAGAGTCTGCTGAAGTGTGGCTTCAAGACTATCCTATCGGCAGGCTAGTAGGTGACACGCCGATGCAGGCATGGAAGGAATGGTTTGAGTTATATACAGGGACCACAGTCCATGTCGAAATCACTACCGATACCGACAGTGTACGGCTGAATGATGATGGATCATGGACATTAGGTCTCAAGCTAGATGACCCTGAGTCATCGGGCTACCATGAGAAATGCCATGTCATATTCAGCCCGTTCGATGAGATAAACAAGGCGGGCTCCGTCGCTGCCGATAAGCTATCTAATCCCATGATAATGGATATCGTCAACTGCCTAGAGGACTGCAAGATAGAACTACTAGGTGACAGGCTGCTGTGGCCTATGCTAGATATGCGTTCCAACCACAGAGCTCAGTTAATACGGCAGATACTCAAGCATCCGTCCGGCGCAGTCATCGGATTGAACGGCGAGAACGGCTGTGGCAGAAACGTATCGCACGGCATACTATCTACCGTCTATGACCTGCCTACCGTATGTATAGACCCTATCGTCAATGATGTGCTGATCAAGTTCTATGATGACATCAAGCGTGCAGTCAACGACCTTGGCGGCTGGCGTGGGCTTGGCGACAAGATGGCTAGCGTCAAGCTAGCTATACGTATAGCCGAGTACCTCAAGTGGAAGCAGGAAAAATCAGAGAAAGATGGTGAGCCCTGTAAGTCGGGTAATCCTAGTAATGAGGCTGGCCAGGGCAGCAACACTAGCCCCGAACCTACCGATACTACCGAGGATACCCAAGATACCGAGGCTGAAGAGGGCGAGGACACCGAGCCGCAGGAACAAGAGGACGACACTGATGACACCAAGGATGGTGACAGCGGCAAAGGTGAAGAGGGTGATGACTCAGGTGATATGCCAGATGGTATATCCGATGAAGAGTTAGACCAGGTGATAGGTGAGATAGAGAAGTCTACAGCCGGCCAAGTCAAGATCATCGAGAGGCAGGTGGATAGACAACGGGAACTGAACTCGACTAGCGACGGCATGGATAGGCATCATCCATACTTCACGAAAGATGTGGTCTGCGTGAGTGAGCCTCCGCTGCACGAGAAGATACGCTCCATGTTAGACAGCGTGGCCGAACCACTTGGACTGCCACGTCCATCATACCGTGGGCGTGTCAATCCTAGGCGTGTCCATGCCATGCAGCATGGTGATATGCGGGTGTTCCAATCTGCTCCCAAGACTAGAGGTCCAGTCATCATAATGGTGGACTGTAGTGGGTCGATGGGCTGCCCGTGTGTAGATTGCGAGGAAAAACTACACACCAATATACAGGCACACATAGGAGCCACGCCTGAATCCATGGCCCAAATCATGGGAGTAGGTACGGCATCCTGGCAGCTAGCTAGAGGTATATCCAAGTCCGTTGGCTATGACGCTGAGGTGTATGGGTTCGATAGCGATGGCAATAAGGCACGCATAGGCAGGGTAGACCCTAGGCAACAGCCAGGCCACTACCAATTTCATGGCGAGACACCCGTATGCACAGCGCTCCAGTATGTAGAGAAGCGGCTGGGATCCAATGCCAAGAACGCTACCGTGATCTTCATAACTGATGGAGTGCCTAACGTATGCCCCGTCACTAAGACTAGAGAAGACCACAGCGTGGAGATATCCAACCGTATCGCTAGCCGTGGTGCAGACTTCATAGCCATACAACTAGGCAGCTTCCGAGATGTATTCCCTAGCAGCCTGTGCATCAAGATACCTACTGTTCAATATGGAAAGAGGATGATGGGTGTAGATTCCAATCACCTGAGTTCAATCGGCCAAGCTATCAAACATATAAGGGGGAAATAATCATGGACATATTTCAATTAGACAAACAGTCAATCCTATCGTGTGGAGGCATAGGCATAGAGACAACGTGCGATGCGACAGCCAAGTATATGTGCATAGGGAAAGGCTGCCAAGAATGTCGGGGTAGTAACGTACCTATTCCACCGCCGGATGATCAATACCTGTTGAGCATCATGAACGACATAGACGAAACCGCAGGTCATGCAGCCTGCGGTTGGAAGACTAGCAGTTTAAGTGGCGCATATTGCCAAGGCTGTATGGATATCATCATACCACCACGACACCCATATCATTCTAATAGTTTATAGGAGATGACAGCATGATTACATACACACTAGAACTAGCGGAGAAACTGCGGACCGGTATAGTGATGGCGTTCAAGCCCATCAACAGCAAGCCTGGACGCAAGGGCAAGGGCTTCACACTAGAGGTATACAATGACCTGCTTGATCGGCAGATAGCTGGCATCAAGATGGAACTGCGGTCTAATGGATGGAACTATGGTCGCACCCTAACAGAACGATCAAGGGATACTAAATCGGAAATCGAACTCAAGGCACAGTTAAAACAGTGCGAGTACCTGAAGCAAGAAGTTAATGGATGGTATGACTACAATGGTTAAATGCTACGTGTGCGGAGAGGACATAGACCTGGAGAAGTATGAGAACAACAGCGGGCCAAGGGAAGAACACTGGTCGTATATATGCCACAGACCTACTGAAGATGGAGGAGTAGAGTACCGTCACCTATGGCATGGCGCACCTGGAATAACCAGGGCCATAGGTGGTGGCGGTGGTTTCGTAGGCTATGCTGAGACATTAGCAGACGCCACCAAGAGGGCACTGTATTACATAATGGACAACCCTTACGCAGCGCCGGAGGTCAAAGCAGCAGAGCAAATGGTATTAGAAGCAGTACGTTTTGAGGAGGTACAGTAATGGCTGACGTAGTAGTAATAAGGGAATGGTTAATGCTCAGTAATCCTGAACGGGGTATGCAAGAGGAAGTGTTCCTGCTTCCTAGTGAAGAACTGTTTAGTAGGTATGTCGAGGCTGCAACAGGGATCAAGGATGCCGTAGCGACAGGCGAGAGGTACGTGGACGACACTGACACTATCATCATGCGTGCCTATCCGGCTGTCTATCCATCCGCCATCCAGAATTTTAGGAAAGATGGAGAGGAAACTCGCGTCCCTATAGTGCAGCCAGATGGATATATCGAGGGCTGGTGGGTCACAGATAATCAGGACTAACGAGTACCTCGAACCCATTCGAGAGTAAATGCGGATAGGGTACGGGTTTTACTTGACATGGTAATCCGTACCCTTTATAATGTAAAGTGTAACCTCAATAGGTAATACGTAGCTGGAGGTGATACATGGGGATACCCAAGGTGCTGTGGATATCACGGCACAGTCCTTCGCCGGAGGAGAAGGATGAACTGACCAACCTGCTCGGCCCTCATACCATACATGAGATAGCAGGGGTCTCACGGGACAAGGATGCCATACCAACTCTATTGGATGAGTATCATCCCGATCAAGTGGTAGCTGTCCTACCCATACCTTTAGTAGAGGTGCTGTTGAACCACATGGGTCAACGTGGGATGAACAATCCCTGGCGTCCGATATGGCAACACCGAGGTCCATACGATGCCAAGACTGTGATGCCCAGTACCTTCAAGGGGTATGACGAGATAGTAGAGATGCGCTACCGCAAGCGACGTGTATATAAACATTCACTGCGGAAGGTTCCGCCAGTCAAAGATTAACAACCTGGGTTCGTCCTCCCGTCCACAGTAGATTGGGCTATCATGGGAGTCTCCACTCCAGCCACCCTGCTGCTACAGGGCTGCGTGAGTTTTTTCATTATCACGTTGCATACGATGGCTGGCGGGCACACAAGGACGATAATGGGTGTCACTGTGTAACCTTAACAGGATGGCATCCGCCCCTCTTTTCGCGCAGGTGGTGTGGGGTTCCAGCCCACACAACCATTAAAATTTAGGAGGCATATGAATAACAGTTTGCTAGAAGAGATCAGCAATAACCTTGATGAGATACGCAAGGAATTACGGGTAGCCAACCACCTTAAACTCGCTGACATTTTATTAGAGGACGCTATAAGGTCAGAGGCTATCACTCCTTGGGTGATGTCAGGACGAGAACTACTATTGGAACTTAACAGGAAACTTGAAGGTCAGGAGGTGACATGACAACCGAGATTGCTATCGCAGAACACGCATTGCCTACTGCTGTCTCAGCGCAAGACTTTGCACTGAGGATGGAAGAGGCCACGGCAAAAGCTAAGATCCTAACCAATGTCATAGCGGCACAGTCAGACAAGTACGTCGTCAGAGCTCAGGGACAAGAGTTCCTCCGCTATGAGGCGTGGGCTACGTTAGGTCAAGGCTATGGTTACACCGCAGGTGTCGAGTCATACGAGAATATATATGACACCGACGGACACACTGTGTTGGGTGTCGAAGCATATGCCATGCTCCGTGACAGCATGGGTACACAGATAGGTGGTGCGCCGGCACGCTGTATGTTCGACGAACCAAGCTGGTCTAACAAACCACTGCCCCAACTTGCTAGCATGGCCGGAACCAGGGCCGCAAGCAAGGCGTTCCGCATCGGCCTGTCATGGGTCGTGGTACTCGCCGGATACAATCCAACCCCTGCCGAAGAGTTTGAACGGGACGCAAGTGGGGAAGTTGTGGTAGCTAGTAGAACTGCATCCCCCCAAACACCTAGGAAACGCACGGAGAGCCCGAATAAGGCGGTCAAAACTCCTCAGCCGACCTCGGACATGGAAGAGATAATCATTTGCCCCCTGCATGGATACGATTCAGAGGGTGAGATCCTTCTAGTACCGGATAGAAACGGTACACCACGTCAGGTAGAGTTCTTCAAGACAGGTAAGATGAAGAACCATGCCCACCCCATCCCTGATACAGACCCGACCGAATGGTGTAACAGGTATGATGTGGTCAAGCTGATCGAGTCAGGTGAACTTGAGGTCACACCGATCCCCGTGCCGGACCCGACGCCGGACCCCGAACCCGAACCCGAACCTGTTCCGGCAGTTGTAGATGCAGAAGATACAGCGCCTGCTCCACCCAGGATAGTAGAAGAAAACGAATCAGATGATGTGGAGTCAGAGTACCGAGCCTTTGCTATAGAGAATGGCTACACATGGGAAGACTTCGTGGAACAGGTACTGCCTGCCAACTCATTGGAGAACTTCCTGGCGATGGGTGGAAGCATCAAGATACTGGAAGCCCGACTAAGGAATCTAAAATAAAAGCAATCAACGACGCAGAAGACCTCCCCTTTTAGGGGGGGTCTAGGAGATACGATGCCCGAAGACATATGCTATTGCACCGAGAATTTTACGTGCCACTTGCACAAGCCTGACGATGAGGGCATGGACGTAGCCACATCAACTAGACACTTAGCTTGTATGCTAGCTACCATGCTAGATTGTATGCACGGCAGCGATGAGTATTGCTGTGAGGCGTGCGTCGTGAACCAGATAAAAGACTGGTGCATGGAGTGGCTCAAAGAATTGCACGAGGAGGATCATGGCTCGCACTCCTGAACAGATAGCACAAGCATGGGAAGCAACGGGAAATAAAAGGAGGAACATGGCTGCTGAGATACAGACGAACGAACAAGATAGGGTAGTACGCCCTGGTGAACTTACATTTACCGATGAGTGGGCTGGCACTCGCGTTGAACGCATCACCAGTAAGTTTGGCAATGATAGAGTGTATGCTGTAGATGGACTAGGCGAGTACCGCTCGGTCACTAGCAGCTTGAACATCGTCAACAAGCCTGCTCTTGCGGATTGGCGTAAGAACCAGGCGCTTAGTTCTATGCACGAGATGTTGAAAGACCCGAAAGCACCTGCCAAATACCAGAAGATGGCTGACGAGAAGAACGCCAAGGCTAGGATCCACAAGAACAATACATGGGTCAGCCTCATGGTAGAGGAAGCCAAGAAAGCACCTAACCAGAGGATGAATGAGACTCGTGACTTTGGTAACTACGCCCACTCCGTGGTAGAACACATAGCTATGGCAGACGCGATGCACGACCAGGAGTCTTTTGTTATCGGGCCTGAGTATGCACATATAGCTGAAGGGTTCCAGATGTG
>Ga0114934_10001825_pt1 | contig 13747 bp, 10 predicted proteins | sample 4SBtaG_2_FD_99695 | JGI IMG/M metagenome (GOLD analysis project Ga0114934, IMG submission 99695) | Deep subsurface microbial communities from Kolumbo volcano to uncover new lineages of life (NeLLi) - 4SBTROV10_white metaG | ecosystem: Environmental > Aquatic > Marine > Volcanic ... | reverse complement strand
GTCCCCTGGCCTGCGGTGTTTTCCAGAAGTATGACGACATCATCGGGCGTTTCAGAGATAACGGAGTTAAGCCCTTCAGCAATCCTCTTTATGCCATTTTCAGTACCGGAACCTACATGAGAGCCTGGGTGCAGCACAAGATACGGTATCCCAAGGATGTGGGCCCTTTCAACCTCCACCCTCAGCGCCTCTCTCGATTTCTGCCAGAGTGTGTCGTTCGGAGAACCGATGTTTATCAGGTAAGAGGTATGAATATCTATTTCAGCAAGGCCGGCCGCCTCTGCATCCGAGCGGAACCGCTCTGCGTCCTCTCCGGAGATTTCCCTTGCCTTCCACTGATTGGAACTCTTTGAGAAGATCTGCAACGACTCACAGCCGTCATCAATGGCCCGTTCAATCGCTCTGTAGAGACCGCCAGCGATGGATTCGTGAGCACCGAGAAGCATAGCAGATGTATAAAACGCAGATATTTAAGGCCTCCTGCTTGCACCCCTATTCTCCGAGAGCGCACCAAACTCTTTTAATACTCCTGCAAAATAAAGAGACGATGCACATCGAGTCCCTGCTGGTACTGGTCCTCATCGTCGCCAGCCTGATATACACCTGGTGGAGAAGGGTATACCTCACCCCGGTCCTGCTGGTGGTCAACATGGCCATCTTCTTTATCGCTCTGGGAGACCTGTATTTCTCACCTGTGTACTCGGCCTACGGCCTCAGCAACATTCAGGTGGAGCTATCGTACAGCCCGATATACATCTTCCATCCAGAGATGTACTATACTCTCCTCAGTTCCATGTATATCCACTCAGGATTTCTGCATGTATTTTTCAATATGCTCATCCTGTTCCTGATAGGAATGCCGCTGGAGGAGAGAATAGGGACAAAAAGGTTTGCAACCGTATATCTCATCGGGGGGCTGGTCGGAACCCTCACATACACCGCCTTCTCATGGGGGAATAACGGCCTTCTCATGGGAGCTTCGGGCGCAATATCGGGAGCAATGGGCGCAATGCTTATCCTCTACCCAAGGGACGAGATCCCGATGATGCTTGGACCAATCCTCATGCAGCGTGTCCCTGTCTGGATGTCGGTAGGTCTCTTCTTTGGCCTTGAGACTGCCGCTGTCGTAAGCGGCAGCGTTGACGGTGTGGCACATACAGCGCACATAGGAGGAATTATTGCTGGCATCGTAATGGGCCCACTTCTGGTAAAGAAATCCACAAGGCACAGAAAGAAGGAAAAGATGGACTATACTCCACTTAAAGAGATGGCCACAACAGGGGCAGCGAAGAGGGCCTATGAGAATCTGATCTCCGAGAACATAGAGGAGTTAAGAGAGATGTGGCTCGAACGATTTGTGGAGACTGCCAGATGTCCGAGATGTGGAGGAAGGATAGAGTGGAAAGGGAGGCGCTTCCGCTGTGAAAAGTGTGATTACGAGGTGAAACTATGAGAAATGGAGAGCCAACGGTGTCGTCGGACGAGCTGATAACCAGAGGAGATATGAGAACCGAGAGGGTTGATATTCCATGCCCGGTATGCGGTGCTGAGAATATGCTCCTGACATCTATAGTCCTTGACCTGCCGTACATAGGAGAGTGTCTTGAAACGACGATATCGTGCGAAAAGTGCGGATACAGGCATTCAGATACCCTGATAACCGCTCAGAAGCAACCTGTGAGGTATACGATGGCGGTGGAAGAAGAAAAGGACCTGAAGGCCAGAGTGGTGCGCTCAACATCCGGGACGATAAGAATTCCTGAGGCAGGGCTGAAGGTGGAGCCGGGAACCGCATCTGAGGCGTTCATAAGCAACATAGAGGGCGTTATAAACCGCTTCGAGGAGGCTGTCGGTTTTGCGCTCAGGAATGCGGAGGACGATGATAAGAGGAGAAGAGCGGAGGAGATACTGGACTTCCTGAGCGGAGTTAGAGACGGGAGGGAGAGATGCACCGTAATAATAGAGGACCCGCTCGGCAACAGTGCGATACTGGCCGATAAAGTGAGAGAAGAGATTCTGAGCCCGGAAGAGGCAGAAAAACTCGCTCTGGGGATGAATGTTATAGACCTTCGGGGATAAAGTTTTTATCCACCTCTCATTAGCATTCCCCATGTTAATGCAACCCGAATGTGTCCCCTGCATACTGGGCCGTCTGCTCTTTGAAACCAATCTTGTTGACCCCTCAAAGGGGAAGGAGGTGATGGTGGAAGCGATCAAAATACTCAATGAAACCTTTGAAAGCGGAGGAAATTCTGCAAATCTCGCCTCCCGCCTCCACAGAAAGACCTATAAAATAATCGGAAGCGATGACCCTTACTACGAACTGAAAAGGAGAAGCAACAGAGTGGCACTCTCCATTCTTCCAGAAGCGGAGAAGTTCATCGATTCATCGGAGGACAGATTTCTTGCTGCCACGATTGTTGCCATTGCGGGCAATGTTCTGGACTTCGGGATACGGAGCGGCTCCATGACACCGGAGAGGCTCGCAGAAAACTTCAGCGCCATGCTCAGCGAAGGGCTGGGGCACGACGACACTCAAAGGATCAGGAATTACATAAAGCCAGGAGCGAAGGTCCTATACTTCACGGACAACTGCGGAGAGATTGTTCTGGACGGGCCGCTCATCAGAGAGATAAGAGAGATGGGAGCAGAGCTGACCCTCGTGGTAAAGGGAAGGCCCATACTCACAGATGCCACCATGGAGGATGTTAGAGAAATAGGAATGGAGAAGGAGGTGGACAGAGTCCTGACAACTGGCAGTGATGCCGTTGGAATAGACCTGAATGATATGCCTGCAGAACTGAAGGAAGCTCTGGACAACTGCGATATTATCATCGCCAAGGGGATGGCGAACTACGAGGCATTCTCCGACAGCGACTACAGACCGATTGCATACCTGATGAAAACGAAGTGCAGACCGGTGGCGGACAGCATAGGTCTTCCCAAAGGGATAAGTGCCGCAAAACTGATGGAGTAATCCTTTTTAATCCCCTGCGCATCCCCATCTGTGAAGACCGTAATACTCGATACCAATGCACTGATGATGCCGTTCCAGTTCGGAGTGGACCCTGAGGCGGAAATCGCCCGTATTTTTGGTGTGGCCAGAATCGTTACGCTTTCCTCAATGCTCGGAGAACTCCAAAGACTGGCGGAGAAAAGGCCAGAGGCAAGGGCAGCACTCCGCTACGCAGAGAGGTTTGATGCTCTGAACACAGAGAAGGGAGGGGATGATTCGCTCATAGAAATGGCAGAGAAGCTGGAGGCCGCAGTGGTCACAAACGACAGAGGACTCAGGAAGCGCCTGCGAGAAAGGGGGATAACCGTGCTTTACATGAGAGAGAAGAAAGGACTGGCCGTTGATGGGGTTGTCTGAAATGAGCTTGAGGGAGAGGGGAAAGCAGATACGCAAAGAGCTCTATACCCTCTATTTTGCCTACCAACACCCGAAAACTCCATGGTACGCAAGACTCATAACAGGGCTCACGATTGCCTATGCGCTCAGCCCGATAGACCTCATTCCTGATTTCATACCCGTAATAGGATACCTCGACGACCTGATTATCGTTCCTGCAGGCATATCTCTTTCATCAAGGCTGATACCACCTGATGTTATATCAGAGTGCCGGGGTCGGGCAGAGAACGAGAGAATATCGAGCAGACTCAGACTGGGAGTGGCGGCCATAATTATTCTCTTCTGGTCTGTAGTTGCATATATCGGAATCAGATTTCTGCTGAGCCTCTATTCAGGATAGATTCTCTCATCTCCTTTACTGAAGCCCTTACCACCATAACACTGTATTCCCTGCTGAAACCAAGAGAGGAATATATTCTTATGGCAGGCTCATTCATGGAATCAACGCCGAGGGTTACCTTTTCAACCCCGTTCTCAGCAAAGAAGCTGACGGACATGGCGGCCAGCGCTCTTCCGAGCCCCTTTCCTCTGTGGTCTGGCAGAACACCAAGGCCTCTCAGGTCGCCAACATTCTCCGACTTCAGATAGGATGCCACAACCCCTGCAGGAGTGCTGTCCGGTGCAAAGGCAAGATAAAAACCGGAGCGGTCCATGTCCTCAGGAAGCATGTACCTTTTCTCGAAGTCCCTCTCGTCCATCTCGTAGTAGGCGAACTGCCCCCGAAATGAGTCGTTTATGGTCTTTCTGAATATATCCTTTTCCCCGGGAAAGCGGGCCGACCTTATGGTATAGCCATCAGGGATATCGGGCTGAAGTGCAGAAGGACGCATGCTCATAACCAGAAAATCCCTTACTGCCATGAAGGATCGGTCGTTCAGGTACCGCCAGACCGGACTCTTTGCCCGAACCCATGTCGTTACTGCGGTTATCCCCATACCTGAAAGGAAATCAGCCGCCCCGATCATGACCTCATCTGCAGCCTCTCTGTTCCTGTAATGAAGAACCATGCTGGAAACTGGGCCATTGGTCTCTATGAAACTTCGGTTAATGTCCAGGCGACAGTCCGCATGTATCGCCTCACTCTCTGAATCCACTGCGAGAAAGTGCCTTTCCGGGGAATATGTCGGGTCCTGAAATGTCATGGCCATCGCTTCCTCTTCATCGATATGCTGGTCTGGAGAGCTCGTCAGGTTGTAGAACTCCACATATGCTGGTATGTCTGACTTCACCATATTCCGTACCGCATAGGCCATGAATGGAAAGAGCTATTCATCTATTTAAGGCATTGCACACCCCGTATGGAGAGATAACGCCTGAGCTGCTTCAGAGGGAACTCACCGAAGTATGGTGTGCCACACGATGGGCAGCGGCTCTTCGTAATCCACCTCAGCCTTCCGCAGTTGGGGCATCTGGTCTTCAGCAGGAGCATTTTTTCGTCTTCTTCTTTCATGTATAATAATCGCTCTGAAGCGTATATATAGATATATGGCAAAAATTGGAAAAGTGATTTTCAGACGCTGATTTTCAGAGCATATGCGCATCTAACTATAGTCCAGCTCCAGAACCATAAACTATAATACCTACCGAGCGTTTCACATATCGATGCCTGAATCGGTAACAGATGATAACGAAACGGAAATGGATGAAACAGAGATATTAAACCTCCTATCTGCAAACTATGAACTGATGCCCTATCGCATCAGAAACATACTCCTTGTAGCAAGCCTCTACGACGCCTTCATTCTCGAGGAGGACAGAGGCCTTTCAGAGCAGATATTTGCGGAATACAGCACGCTGGGCATCTCCTCACCACCGAGAATAAAGGTGGTTTCTACGGCAAAGCAGGCACTTGAGGAGGTCAAAAAGCAGAGCTATGACCTTGTTATCACCATGACACACCTGTTCGAATTCGACCCTGTTGAGTTCGGCCGAAAGATAAAAAAGATTCAGCCATCCCTCCCTGTTGTTCTTCTCACCACAGAGCTCGGCGAACTCGAGCGATACACACAGGCCGGAAGGGATAACAGTATAGACAGAATATTTCTGTGGACCGGCGATTCAGCCCTGTTTCTGGCAATAATAAAGCTCTTCGAGGATGAGAGAAATGTGGAACACGATACCGCACAGGGCGGCGTAAGGGTGATAATGCTCGTTGAGGATTCCGCAAGGTACTACTCAATATTCCTTCCTCTGATGTACAGAGAGATAATGATACAGACCCAGATGCTCATAGGGGAGAGCGCAAACGAAAATGAGCGTATAATCCGCAGACGTGCAAGGCCAAAGATACTCCTCTCTGAAACATACGAGGATGCGATAGCGACATACAAAAAATACCGTGAATATATACTGGGTGTTATCACAGATGTGGCATATCCGCGCGAGGGAAAGAAGGATGAAAATGCGGGCTTCAGGCTTATTTCAAACATAGACCCAGATATTCCCAGCCTCATACAGTCATCACAGGCGGATAAGAAGGCAGAGGCGTACGACTTTGGGGTACAGTTTATAGATAAAAACTCCGACAATCTAATATACGAATTCAGGCGATTCCTTAAGGAAAAACTCGGTTTCGGCCCCTTTGTTTTCAGGCTCCCCGACGGCACACAGATTGGGGAAGCGAAGAACCTCAAGGAATTCATAGAGATGGTAAAAACTGTACCCCCGGAATCACTTATATATCATGGAAGAAAGAATCAGTTCTCTGGCTGGCTGCTCGCCAGAGGAGAGGTTGCCTTCGCCAGAATCCTCCGACCAAAGAAGATCTCGGACTTCAGAGATGGTGAGGCGCTGCGCAGACACCTTTTAAGCGTGTTTGAGGAGGCGGAGAGGAGAAAGAACATAGGGGTAATAGCGGATTTCTCCAGCACGGCCTTTGAGTACAACGACACCGTGAGCAGGTACGGAAGCGGCTCTCTCGGAGGAAAGGGGAGAGGCATAGCGTTCCTATCCTATCTGCTGCAGAAAACAGGATTTCTCAGAGAGCACCCGGAATATAACATACATATCCCCTCGGCCACAATAATCGCCACAGATGAGTTTGACAGGTTCATAGATGCGAACGAACTCCAGAAGATAAGGAACAAGGGTCTCAGCGATGCTGAGATATCGGAGGTCTTTCTGGATGCAAAACTGGATAATGAGCTGATCAATGCGCTGAAACAGTATCTTTCTGTTGTAAAAGAGCCGATTGCCATCCGCTCTTCCAGTCTCCTTGAAGACTCCTATAACCAGCCGTTTGCCGGCGTCTATTCCACATACCTTCTACCAAACAAAGGAGATGATGAAAAGAGGCTTAAAGAGACCGTAGATGCCATAAAACTCGTCTATGCCTCCACATACTTCAAAAAGAGCCGGGCATACATAAAAGCCACACTTCACAGCGCCGACGAGGACAAGATGGCGATTGTCATACAGAGGCTGGCCGGCAACAGATTTGGCGACCTGTTCTTTCCGGTTTTTTCAGGCGTGGCTCACTCCTATAACTTCTACCCCCAACCCCCGATAAAGAGAGAGGATGGAGTTGTGAATATTGCTATGGGGCTCGGAAAGATAGTTGTAGAGGGAGAGAGCTCGCTCAGCTTCTCACCGAAGAGGCCAGAGGTAGTCGTTGGATTCTCCAGCACCGAAGGCATCCTGAAGAACTCCCAGAAGATATTCTATGCCCTTGATATGAAAAACAGGGACTTTAACCTGATGGACGGGGAAGATGCCACTATAAAAAGGGTTCATGTCTCCGACATTGATGATAACGAAGAGATTATGAAATGGCTTGCTAGCGTCTATGAACCGCAGGACAACAGGCTCAGAGATAGCTATGACCCGGAGGGCTACAAGGTGATAACCTTTGCTCCCATCCTTAAATACGGAATATATCCCCTCCCAAAGATCCTGCGGGAACTGCTGGCGCTCGCTCAAAAGGGGATGGGCTGTCCACTGGAGATGGAATTCGCAGCCAGACTGGACGATGACGGAAAACCGGAACTCAACATCCTTCAGATACGGCCGATACTCGTTCTGAAGAGACGAACGGAGGTGGACGCATTCACACCGAAGAAGATGGATGAATATCTCGCATACAGCACAAAAGCACTCGGCAACATCGTCCTGAACAGCATAAAAGACATCGTTTTTGTGGACAGGAAGAGCTTTGACAGGAGCAGGACCGTAACTATTGCAAACGAAATAGGAAAGATCAACGAGCTTCTGGACGACAGACCATACATCCTCATAGGCCCAGGAAGATGGGGCACCAGAGACAGATGGCTGGGGATACCTGTAAACTGGGACCAGATATCCAGCACAAGGGCAATAGTGGAAACACCCATACAGGATATGAAGGTTGATTTCTCGCAGGGTTCCCACTTCATCCACAACATAGCATCGTTGAACATACCGTATCTCACGATAGATTCCAGAGAGAAGGAGAACTTTATAGACTGGGAATGGCTGGAATCAAGAAAATGGGCCGACCGCACGGACCATGTAATCCACATATCGCTGGAGACACCGCTTGAGGTGCGCGTGGATGGCCACTCGGGCAGGGGAGTAATACTGAAGAAGGATGGCAATGGAGCGGAAGGGTAAAAGGGAAAAATCTATCTTGCCGAACAGATTGTTCCTTTTGCAAAACAATTCTTGTACTGCAGCGAGGCCACCGGCGAAAGGCAAGTTAATTTACAAACAACAGAAAAAACTAAAAAGGAGAAACATTATATCCTTTCACTAACAGGAGAGGGAGATGAAGATTATGAAAAAAGTAATCGTAATCACAATAACCCTGCTCATGCTGATGAGTGGGGTGTTTGGAATGATAAATGTGGGCACAGGCTCGGAAAACAGTGCGGGGATTTCCTCTGCACCGGGGAGTAATGTTCCTTTACTCACCAGTCATGCACCGATAAGGATAAACAGCAATGCGGATTTCGCAAATCAGGCATCAAGCGAGGGATGGAAAGGGAGCGGGACGGAGGGAGACCCATACATAATAGAGAACTATGATATAAACGGGACAGGCTACGGGTACTGTTTGTATATCGGTAACACAACTGCCTATTTCGTGGTCCGGAACTGTTCTCTGCATGATGTGTGGGGAAACTGGGGCATATACCTCGCGAATTCTGGCCTGTATCTTTACAATGTTACAGGTGGAATATTGGATAAAAACACCGTAGCGAACAACTACTTTGGCATCTTTCTATACTCCTCCAACAGCAACACAATCACAAATAACAATGCCTCGAACAACGGCTATGGCATCTGGCTCTTTTTCTCCAGCAACAACACGATAGCAAACAACAACGCATCATCGAACACTGCGTACGGCATCTACCTCGATTCCTCCAGCAGCAACACCATCACAAACAACACAGCATCCTCGAACAACGACGACGGCATCGACCTCTTGATCTCCAGCAACAATAGAATCACAAACAACACGATGGTCGATGATGGGATCTTCATCTGGGGGTATTCATTGGAGCACTGGAACACGCAGAGCATAGATACCTCAAACACAGTCAACGGCAAGCCAGTTTATTATTGGAAGAACCAGATTGGCGGTACTGTGCCAGCAGGTGCAGGCGAGGTCATTCTTGCCAACTGTACAAATATCATCGTTGAAAACCAGAATGTGAGCGATGGCAGTGTTGGCATAGAGCTCGGATTCAGTACATCCTGCACCATCCAGAACAACACGGCATCATCGAACAACGAGGTTGGCATCTCCCTTGAGTCCTCCACCAACAACACAATCACAAACAACACCGCATCATCGAACAACGAGGACGGCATACGCCTCTCTTCCTCCAGCAACAACACAATCACAAACAACAGCGCATCATCGAACGACGGCAATGGCATCTACCTCGATTCTTCCAACAACAGTATAATAACAAAGAACACTGCCTCATCAAACAACGGCAATGGCATCTACCTCGATTCTTCCAACAACAGCATAATAGCAAAGAACAGTGCCTCATCGAACAACGGCAACGGCATCGCCCTCTCTTCCTCCAGCAGCAATACAATCTATCACAACAATTTCATTAACAACATAAAGCAAGCATATGACAATACTGGGACAAATTACTGGAACACTGAATATCCAACAGGAGGTAATTACTGGTCAAACTATAATGAGATAGATAATAATCATGGACCATATCAGAATATTTCGGGCCCAGATGGAATCGGAGATACACCATATCAGAATATCTTAGGCGGAAGCGGAGCACAGGACAAGTATCCATTGATGGCACCTGCAACAACTGAAACATGTACAATAATCGGAACAGTCAGAGGTACAGATGGCCATCCGGTAGCAGGAGCAACAGTAACCCTTGATTCTGGTGAGGCTGCAACAACAGACGAAAACGGCTATTTCAAGATTCAGGCACATGCTGGATACCATAACCTTACAATCTCAAAAGATGGGTATAACACAGAGACCATTAGCACATCCCTTAATTCTGAAGAGGTAAACGAAGTGCAGATTCCACCACTGGCAGCTTCGCACGAAAATAATGCTCTATCATGGCTCTGGATACTCCTGATACTCATCGTTCTGGCAGCGATTGGAGTCGCAGTCGCAAAGAGAAAGAAACCAGAGGAAATGCCGACAGAGAGCGAGGAAGCCAATGAATCTCCTGAGGAAAAAGAGAAAACAGCGATGGAGGAAGAGGCAGAGGGTTCTGAAGAGATGATTGGAGAAAGCGAGTAAAAAACTCTTTATTAATCATTTACCCATTTATTACTCCTTTGAGCGCACTATGATGGAATTCAAATAGTCTCATACACTGAGATTCAGAGTTCTTACACTCAGGAACTTAGAGACTCCATATCGATAAACATTGAAATCATAGTTTCAACTTCTGCGTGATTTTTGAAATCATAGTTTCAACTTTCGCAAGTTTTATAACCTAGGATGTTATACGGGAACATATGACAGACATATCGACGCTCAAAGAGATAGTATCTGACGGCGAATGGATGCTGGATCAGGAGGAAAAACTTGTCGAGAGAGATCTTGCGCGGCCAATGCTTGATAGAGCAAGATATGAGGTGGTCGAGGTATCAACAGGTGTCAGGAGGGCAGGAAAAAGCAAGCTCCTTATGTGGGTCGGGAGAAGGCTTAAAAAGCAGGAAAAAAGGGTCTATTACATAAACTTTGAAGATGAACGATTTATACCCGATATAAGCGATTTCCAGAAGATATCAGGGATACTTGAGCTCGGCAGAAATTCAGTGCTCCTCGTGGATGAGCCTCAGAACATGCCTAAATGGGAGTTATGGGTCAGAAGGATGCATGACAGAGGCATAAAGGTCTATGTTACGGGTTCAAACTCAAGGCTTCTCGGCAGGGAGATATCCACAGCCCTTGGAGGAAGGAAGAAAGAGCACGAGGTCTTCCCTTTCTCCTTTCGGGAGTATCTCCGTGCAAAAGGAATATCCTCTATGCCCTCGGACCAGAAAATACGGGAACTTGAGAGATACATGAAAAACGGCGGATATCCTTATCCTGTTGTATCGGGAGATTATTCAGTACTTTCTGAATACAGGAAGGACATAATGGAAAGGGATATACTGATGAGGCACAGTATAAGGGATGAGATATCCCTGAGAAATCTTGTGCGGTATATCATGTCACACCCAGGCATGTATGTCTCCAATAGAGCAATAAAAAGCTTTATAGAAATAAGTCATGTGACTCTCCGCAAATATCTCGAGTACATAACAGAGGCCTATGCGCTCATCCCTCTGGAAAAGTTCGCTTACTCACAGAAGGAACAGATAAGGAATCCAAAGAAGTTCTATCCTGTGGATAATGGTCTTCTGATAAAAAAAGATGACCTCAGCAGGTTGCTTGAGGGGGTTGTTGTGCAGCATATACGCAGATACAGGGAACGGATTTATTACTGGAAGGATGAAAGAGGCAGGGAGGTTGATGTCTATCTGCCGGATATCAAGCTCGCCATTCAGATAGCCTATGAACTCAATGAGAGTAGCATAAAAAGAGAAGAGAGAGCTCTGGAATCAGCTGTCGAAAAACTTGGGGCAACGCCCCTTTTGCTTTATCTATATGCTGCAGAGGAGACGAAATATCCGAGTATGAATGTTACGGAATTCCTTGAGAACATTGAAACCATACTTTCAACTTCTGCGTGATTTTTGAAATCATAGTTTCAACTTTCGCAGGTTTCACGGCGAGAATAGAAGTGCTTTGGCCACTCATAGTCTCCTCAGCATTTCAGCCACGAATTCTTTCGTCACTGCATCGTCCGGTATGGTCAGGGATTCTTTCTACTTCTTCGTCCGGTCCTGTGCGTAGCTGCCGACGGTAGCTTATATGCATCAGGAAACACAATACCGCCATCCGGGGGATAGATTCACCCTCAATTTGAACAATATTCAAAACAACATCAACCCAGAAATCTTTATATAACTTCCAGATATGTCGTTATGCTTAATCAAGCATAATGAGGACGGTACGATGCAGGAAAGGAAAAAACTGAAGCTGGTCACTCTCGTTGCCGTGGCAATCGTGGTTCTGGCTGCTCTGTATATTGCCTCATTTCCAGCGAATAAAAAAACAACGCTCACGGTGTTCCACGCAGGAAGCCTGAGCACCCCTCTGGAAGAGGCAAAAAAGGAGTTTGAGTCCTCACACCCGGATGTCAATGTGCAACTGGAGGCGGCTGGGAGCGTCGACACCATCCGTAAGGTTACCGATTTGAACCGCTCCTGCAATGTTCTGGCCAGTGCAGACTATTCACTGATAGACAGCATGATGGTGAAAAAAGGGTATGCTGACTGGTACATCCAGTTCGCGGCCAACCGAATGGTTATCGCCTACACGAACGATAGTCTGGGCCACGAGAATATCGACGAGAATAACTGGTACCACATTATGCAGAAGGATGGCGTAAGATTCGGATTTTCCAGCCCGAACGACGACCCGTGCGGATACCGGGCGATGATGGTTACCGTTCTGGCAGCTGAACACTACAACATCCCCTCCCTTTTCAATGACCTTATAGGAAAGCATACAGATATTACAATGCAGATTAACGGGACCAGAAAGACAGTAATCGTTCCACCAGATAGCTCCATAAATCCGGACGATAAGATAATGATACGCCCAAAGGAGAGCGACCTCATAGCAACCCTTGAGTCTGGCGAGATTGACTACCTCTTTACCTATCAGAGCGTTGCAACCCAGCATGCATCTTCGGGTATCCATTACCTGAGCCTGCCACCAGAGATTGACCTCTCGGATACGAAATATGCACAGAATTACTCCTCTGTTGAGGTGCGAAAGGCAAACGGAGACATAAGCACTGGAAAGCCGATTGTTTACGGGCTGACCATACCGAAAAATGCTGAAAATAAGGAACTGGCCATAGAATTTGTGGCCCTTCTCATATCTGAAGACGGGCAGAAGATACTGAAGCAGGCCGGACAAAAACCGATTGTACCTGCGGTTGCCAGCAGTATTGAAGCTCTGCCCAAAGAACTGAGGGGAGAGGTGGTAAACAGTTGAAAGACCGCTCATTTTCCCTCAGCATGATATACCTCGTTGTTCTCGGGGTACTTCTCGTGATATTCATAGAACTCTGGTACCTGCTTATCATCCCTGGCATCATCGGAGCATACCTTATCGCTGCCAGAAAAAAGGAAAAAACGGAGCGCTTCTTCATCATATTTGCTATTGCAGGAATGCTTCTTGTCTTCTTTGTGGCCCTGCCGGTGGTCAATATGCTCAGATACTCCACGCCAGATGCGATTGGCCAGACCCTCAAAGATGGAGCGGCGATCTCCTCTATAATTCTCAGTATGACTGCTGCTCTGTATGCTGTCATCCTTTCCCTCATACCCGGCATTCCGCTCGCCTATGTCCTTGCACGGCGGGACTTCCTCGGAAAAGAGCTGATTGAAGCCTTCATTGATATCCCTGTTGTAATCCCGCACACGGTTGCCGGAATCGCACTTCTCATGGTCCTTGGTAGGGGTTCCATACTCGGTTCTGCGGTAAACTTTGTGGATGCCATGCCGGGCATTGTGGCAGCGATGATGTTCGTGAGTGCGCCCTTTATAATCAACACCATCAGGGAAGGAATGGAGGCGGTGGACCCACGCATGGAGTTTGTGGCAAGAGGACTCGGTGCATCCGGATTTGACGCATTTCGAACGATTACGCTCCCACTGTCTGCGAGAAGCATATTCACAGGTGCAGTTATGGGCTGGGCAAGAGCCATCAGCGAGTTCGGGGCTGTGGTCATCATCGCCTACTATCCCATGATAGCGCCAACATACATCTACTCTGCGTTCAACTCC
>Ga0114934_10001821_pt1 | contig 13763 bp, 9 predicted proteins | sample 4SBtaG_2_FD_99695 | JGI IMG/M metagenome (GOLD analysis project Ga0114934, IMG submission 99695) | Deep subsurface microbial communities from Kolumbo volcano to uncover new lineages of life (NeLLi) - 4SBTROV10_white metaG | ecosystem: Environmental > Aquatic > Marine > Volcanic ... | reverse complement strand
TCCAGCCCCATAAGGGGTGAGGACATCTATGGAATAACCCCTGGGTTCAAAACCCAGCTTGAAAAGAACCGATCCATCTACGCCACAGTATTTCCAGTCAGAAATAGCATTATTACCTCTCCAGTGACTCCTCAAAACAACCAGCGCCCCTGGAATTGGCTGTCCCAATTTATCCTTCACAAAAATACTTAGCGTTCCTGTAGGTGTATAACCACATTCTGTTACATCAAACTGATATCCATCCGGTCTCCAGCCTACAACGGTCGAAACATTTTTTTTCATTCTTTCAGCAGAAATAGGCGGATTTCCTATATGGTCTTCCACCTTTCCGTTTATATCCCAGTGATGCCAGGGTACGCAATTTTTGGGTTCTTTACTGCTCCATTGTTCAGGATACCAGAAGTGATTCCATTGATGGTCCTCTCCCCTATCTATAACAATATAGTTTGGAATCAATAGAGTCCTCGATATGGACGCAAGAAGAATTGATTGCTCCCCACAGGAACCATACGCCTTATAGAATATCTGAAGGGGCTGAATGTCCTGCGTCTTATATCCGAATTGCATAAAATTACCTTTATACGACCAGCTGAGAAATTTATGAATATTTATAATGGCATCTTTTAAATTTGTTGCTTCCTTACCCACCTCCAGGATTGTTTTGCCGTATTTTTTATCGACAAAGTAATCATCCCTCCAGAACTTTCCTTCCTGTCCTGAATAAATATCTATATTCTTTCTCAACCAATCTTCGTACGGAACATTGTAAAAATCATTGGGCCTTGACCAGTAAGAAACATCAATTCTGGCAGGAATTTCATAGAGAATCCTTGGGTGGACGACATAAAAATAATAAATATCTTCAGGAAGCTCATATTTATCATCATAGAGAAGTGTGGTATAATTTCCCCTCTCCAGAATCTGGACATATGGAAGCTCATCTGCAGCCCTGTAGATGTCTTTTGCATTATTGAGAATAATATCAATGTCTCCTTTCAATGCCATTGCCCTTAAAACCTCGGGTGGTGTAAAGCCGATAGTAAAGCAGACTTCATCAAGATACTCTTTCGGAGTTCTGTTGACAAGTTCCTTGATTTTGCTCACTGTAAATGTATCATTCACAGTAAATGGGAAACCTGGATTGAGGTATTTGTTGTAATAATCCTGAATTGAGCCATCTTTAAATGACCAGTTACCCACTTCCTCAAAATGACCATCTCCCTTATTTCGGAAATATATTATTCCACCATCTATGTTGGAAACAATAATATCCTGTAAGCCGTCCTTGTTCATATCATAAATTACAGGAAATAAAAATTCTCCAAGGAGTGGGAAGGATGTAGAATCGTCACAGAAATCAGGTGATAGGAAAAGATGAAGCCTACCATTTCCTGCACCAATTACAATATCCTCCTTATTATCACCATTCAAATCACCTGTAGCAACCCTCGCAGGGGGAACAACCCTGGTATCAAAGGGGGCACCCTTTACGGTCCCATCCCCTGTCCCAATAATAATTTTATGCTTAAAAAATGCTGGTGACGCATATGATGATACAGAATCTACATTTCTACCTATAAAGGGAAAAAACTTAGCAATTGCAAAAACTCCTCCCTCTTCGGTACCAAAGATAAAAGACGGAGAAATGGAATCACTTCTTATTATGCTTATTGTGCCCATAGGCAACTTCTCTGTAATAGTGGTCTCAACCTCTCTTATCCAATTTTCGCCCCTCCTATAATAAAATAATATATTACCCGAAGTGGTAATTATTATAATTGAATCCGATGACACCACTGCAAACGATGATAAAGGAGGAAGGCTGTCTGGAAAAAGCGTCTTGTAATTTCCATTTAACAACTCCCATTTCCCATTATTTATAGAGACAAAATATACCCTCCCCATTTTGTCAGGAAATATAAGAGATTCTTTTCCGTTTATTTTACTTACACTGGGTAATATCCCCTCGGGAAGCATTCCCCCCCAGGGTTTAGCCTTCCACCCTTTACTGTAAAGATGATTCCACTGGCATAAATGGGGAATCCCCTTATTTCTGTGGATTTTATACTGGTCCCAAAAAATCCCTTTTTATACTCAAAAACCTTATTATCCCCATCAACAAAAAAGAGTCTTTCTCCTCCAGATATATAAACCTGTGGCTTAAATGTCCCAATTAATTTTTTCTCTCCTAAAACTTTTACATTCCCCTTTTCATCAGCAAAAAAAATCTTGTTTTTATAAATACCAAATCCTGTAATCTTAGTAACTATTATTGAATCCTTAATAAAAAGAGGCCCTTCACTTAAGAAGAGCTTATTATCTCTAATAAAAAGTAAATCGTCTACTCCATCTTTGTCAAAATCAAAAAATGTAACTTTTTGGGCATCTTTCTTAACAACCCATCTCCTTGAAAGCCTCTTGAGATTTTTTTCATATGCCCTCTCTATCCATAAGGGGAGTGCATTATTATCTTTTGTTTTGTAAGTTTTAATATTTAATACTACCTCTGAATCAGGCGGAATTGTGATATATATAGAATCGATCTTTTCCTCGTATACTATTGAAAGGCAAAGAAATAAGATATACATATATTTATTTTACAAATAATTAAACTTAAGTCAAGCACAAAGAGAAAAGTAGGGGACATAAGGCAGGAATAAAATAATGGGGAAAAAGGACTTAAACAAGACCAGGGAACAAGAAATTATTTCGGCTTGTGGTCAACGGCTAAGACAGCGACAATGGGATATTAAATAATCACATTGAGGACTCGGGGTAATAACTCAAAGTATCCTGGCAGCCTTCCAGGAACCTCTCCATCCATATCAAATCTCGCCTTACCATTAATTTCTATCCTCTTCCCCCGATATACATCTACAATGGGAAGTGATAGATGTGTCCCATTATATAACTTTGGAACATTAATTCCAAATTCAAGGGCTGAAATGTTTTTTATCAAAACAAAATCAAGAAAACCATCATTCATGTCAGAGTGTGGGGACATAAGCATACCCCCACCAGTGTATCTTCCATTAGCAATTGCTACATTCAATATATGAAATTTACCAATGTCTTTGTCATCAATACTCAATTTAACATAATCACCATCATAAACAAAAAACGATAATACAGTAGAAAGCATAAAATTGATCTTCCCACCTGTAAACCTTGGAAGCGTCTGTGCGAGTTTTGATACCTTTCCTCCGAGACCAATATTTACCATATTTATACTGTATCTCATTGTATATTTGTCCTGATTATCAACAAACACGCACTTTATTAGATCAATCTTTCCTGAATTAATAGATTTCAATGTATCACCTGAGGAACCTGCGAGGAGAGGGGTAAATTTTGCGTCAGGATTTATTAAGTGCCCATTTTCAAAAAACCCATTCACAACCTCGTTAAACGTTCCATCCCCACCAACTCCAATGATGTGCTGAAAACCTCTGTTTAAGAGTTCTCTCGTTAAGTATGTGGCATGACCTGCATAATCGGTAACGATTACATCAATATTTTGTCCAAACATATCCTTTGCTCTTTCAATGCTTGCAATTGAGTAAGAACCTGCCCTCTGATTAACTACCGCTGCTGTCTTTAACAACTAAGTAATCTCCCTTCCCTTCTGGATAAAAAGATATCTTTTAATCTTCTGGGTTGATGTTTTAGGAAATTCCTCTTCTCTCAATACTATTCTCCTTACCTTCTTATAATTAGCAAGGTGCACATTAATCTTTTTTATCTCCTCTTCTAATATATTATAAATCTCATCCTGACAAATAGATAAAATTCCTTTTGCACAGTAATCATCAACATTCTCATAATTTGGATATATGTACGAAACAATTTCATCAAGCCCTGTCTTTGGGTTCGCTTCCATCAATACAAGGGATTCTTCTATAAATGGTGATTCATTAAGTTTTTCTTCTATTTCTTCTGGATATATATTCTTACCACCTTTTGTTACAATTACAGATTTAGCTCTTCCTGTTATAAATAGGTAACCCTCTTTATCTAAATAGCCCATATCTCCTGTACGAAACCAGCTATCCTTCGTGAATATTTCTTCTGTAGCCCTCTCATTCTTATAGTATCCCAGCATTATATTTGGGCCTTTTGCAACAATCTCTCCTACACCATCAACGGGATTTAATATATTTATTTCTACACTGGGAATGGGCAAACCTGCAGATTCGTTTTTGGGTCTATATGGAGGATTTACTGTTAATACAGGGGATGTCTCAGATAATCCATATCCTTGAAGAATGGGGAATCCCCATGTTTCAAGTCTTTTAGATATCCATGGAGGGAGAGCAGCACCACCAGAAACAAGATATCTTAGATTTTCCATTCCTAATGCCTCTCTTATCATACGGAAGAATCTTCTTGCAGGATCTCTAAAATTAATTTTGGCAAATGGGGAACTTACTCCCTCAAGAAGTTTTACCATTCCCCTTTTTAATGAAGATTGTTTCCTCAACTCCTTCTCAATACCCAGCACGATCTTTTCAAGCAGTAATGGAACCACAAGCAGGATATGCGGTCTTGTTTCTTTCATATCCTCTTTTAACTCGTTCGACTTATAGGATCTCGCAATGGTTAGTGTTAATCCAGAAGAAATAGACAGGAGCAGGGAAACGGTATAGGGAAAAACGTGGTGAAGGGGAAGAATAAGAAATTGTCTATCACCTGGATTAAAAATTAGTATTTTATAGATATCATCAACATTAGACATAACATTTCTCATCGAAAGCATCACACCCTTTGAATTGCCAGTAGTACCAGAGGTAAAAAATAGTATGGAGATACGGTCAATGTCCTCTGTATCTACGCAATCCACACCGGGTTCAATAAGATTTTTTTTAATGTCATTAAATCTCACAACAGGAATAGCACTATCAAAATCTCCATTATCAGTTATAAAAAGACTGGAATCCGACATATTTAGTATATGGATTACTTCTTTCTCTGTTAATCTTACATCGATCGGTACAACAACTCCGCCTAGCCAATGAACAGTAAGTGCTGAAATTATCCATTCTGGAGAATTCTTTCCTCTAATAGCTATGTGGTCTCCTTCCTTTACATTAAATCTTCTCTTTAAACCAAGGGCAAATTTCTGTACAATCTCCAGCAGTTCTCCATATTTGATCCTTTCCCATCCTTTTTCTGTTCTCATTTCAATCGCAGTCATATCTGGGTAAGTCTTTGCAATTTGCTTAAAAAGCTTACAGAAATGTTGTACTCCCTTCCCTTCCCTTAGGATCTTAAATTTCATATTTATTCCTCCATCCTTCTAATCTCTTGATACTTCTTTCAACAACTCGCATCCTATAGTCTTTTTTACTAATATTTCTCTTCTTTTTGTAAAATTCTATTAACCCAAAATTTGCGTTTATTGGCTGGAAATTTACTTTCGGGGTGTTTATGTAATCATAAAGACCCCTGATCATTGTCCCTCTGGGAGGAAGAAGGTTTTTTAATCCTTTTAAAGACCTGAATGCATTAACCCCTGCAATGATACCAGTAACAGCTGATTCCATATACCCTTCTACCCCAAGAAGAGCCCCAGCAATAAGGATATTTTGCCTTAATTTACCAAATATGTCAAGTACCTTTGGTGAGTTTAAGTAAGTATTTCTGTGTATCTTTCCAAATCTCAAAAAATCGGCCTTCTTTAGGCAGGGTATCATCCTAAATGCCCTTTTTTGCTCATAATATTTTAGCCTCGTCTGGAATCCTACTATATTCCACATTGTACCCTCTTTGTTCTCTTTTCTAAGTTGAACAACAGCATAAACATCGGTAAATTTTCTGGGGATACTTAAACCCACTGGTTTCATTAATGAAAATCTCAGGGTATCTCTCCCCCTCCTTGCCATCTCTTCAATAGGAAGGCAACTCTCAAAAAATAAATCTTCAGCAATGTGTGGTAAATGTTTTTCCCCAGACAAAATGGCCTCAATAAATTTTTCATATTCCTCTTTCTTCATAGGACAATTTATATAATCCTTTCCATAACCATACCTTGACCCAAAGAATGCCTTATCCATAACCAGGGAATGGAAGGATACAATAGGAGAAACTGCGTCAAAATAGTATAGATGCTCCTCCCCAACGATCTCTCTTAATTTCTCTGAAAGGCCTCTTGATGTCAAAGGACCTGTAGAAATAATTATTAAATCATCTTCAGGTATATTGGTTATCTCTCTTCTTTCAACCTTTATTCTCTTTTCTATTATCTCTGTCACCATTGAAGAAAATTTATTTCTATCAACTACAAGGGCTTTACCTCCAGGTATTCTTGTTTTATTTGCAACATCAAGTAAAATAGAACCAAGTATACTCATTTCTCTCTTTAGTATACCATGTGCATTTGTAAGTTCCTCGGATTTAAAGGAATTGCTGCATACAAGTTCTGAAAGATATGGGGTAGAATGGGCAGGGGTCATCCTATCTGGTCTCATCTCAAACAGTGTTACATTTATACCCTTTTGGGAAAGATAAAATGCTGCTTCGGTACCTGCAAGACCTCCACCAATCACATATACATGCTTAGAATGCATATCCGAAGTATATACTATAATAATTTCCGGGAAGTATTTTTTGCAAATCTGTTCTCCTGGCGACATAAAAATTGAGATCTGTTATCCCAAGATTTATCTTCATTTCAAGCCCAAAACTCATCATTGGATCTACAAGTTGGGGCCAACCATCAACACTTCTAAACAATTTATATGTGGAGGGGTTGTACGTTGCGCCACCAGCATCAATGAATAATGCACCCTTTATTCCTCCCAACTTTATTGGGGGAAGACCAAGTTCCAATCTTTTAATCAATGGAAACCTTAATTCCAGATTGAAGAGGGCTGCATAACTGCCGACTTGCTCACCATAACTATAACCCCTCACTGTGCCCTCCCCTCCAATATAAGTAGTGCCAAGAAGTTCCTTATCACTACCCCAGGCAGCATAGACAACACCCCTTATAGCCAAACTCCACCCAGGAGCAAAGTACCAGTAATTTCTCAAATCCATCTGGGCTGAGTAGAGATTCCAGAAATTCTTACCATAAAGAAACGGTATTTCTCCACTTATCAATCCTCTAAATCCTTTTACGGGAGCATATCCAGACCATAGTGTGTTATCTCTCACAAATGTGAGAAAACCGAAAAGTGCATAAGAATTGCTCGGATCCTCTGCAGGAACCAGAAGTGAATCTCCCATCCAATAGTAATTCTCCTTCATCCAATATCCATCAATCTCAAGATCAAACCTATCAAAGGTATTAAAGGGGTATCTAATGATGCTTCCAGCCCCATATAACTCCCCTGTATAGATAAGTGTATCAGTATAAGATGATGCATAGTACAAATAACTATTTCTACTAATATTAAACCCATAATCAATTCTGTGCGGGAGATAGAAATATGTGATAGAAAAATCGCTATAAAGTAAGTTCGTATTATTAAAGTAACCAGAGATCCTGTGGTTTCCTAACATATCGCTTATACTGAATAGAAACTCTCCCCATAATCCATAGGCGGGATCGTAAGCAAGATATGACTGAAGGTAATCAAATCCCATATTAAGAGGCGCTTTTCGGCCGTGAAATTTATTCATAGTAACGGCATAGTATCGTGTCTTAAAATCAACTGAAGGATTGGGCGTTTTTCTTTTTACCGTTTTAATGTTATCGAAAAGAAATATATCCCAACCATTATTTATATAACACGAAAGTGCAACCTCTACCCCCTTACGGTCGATGGAATAAGCCTGTATCCCTTCAATAAGATCTGTAAGCTGGTATATCCCCTTCTTACCTAAATCATAGACGTAAAGATTATCTATGCCATCTCTATCAGAAAGAAAATAAATTAATGAATCTCTTCCATAGGGAGAATGAACTGAACCTCCGAACGAAAGAACCTTTTCAATATTTCCACCCTCATCTATAGAATAAAGGGCATATTTATTGTAGTTCCATTCATTCCCCTCAGGCCTATCAGAAACGAACAGTATCTTATCTCCATAAAATGAAGGCTCTCTATCTGAAAATAGGTCTTTGGTAAGGTCTTTCAATTTCCCCGATTTTAAATAGTAAACGTAGATATCTGATGCTCCATTCTTCACCCCAGAAAATGTAATCTTATTCCCGTCCTTTGAGAATTCCGGCCACATAATCCTATCCAGGCCTAAACTTATTCTTTTCGCAACTTTTCTTTTCAGAATGTTAAATATATAGAGTACGTCCTGACCACTCTCCTTTGAAACAAAACATACCTTCTCCTGGTCTGGTGAAAATGATATATGGCCCTCTAAAAGATGTAATGATTCAAACTTCCTCCCTGACCCACTTGAAACAAGCCTCCCAAGATTTTGTTGATTTAATGTAGAAAGTAGCCTTATTTCTATGTTACCCTTATTATCCCTGTAATATGCAAGAACTTCGCCATTTGGAGAAAGAGAAGGGGCATAATTCAGGAAATTTTTACTTTTCTGATGGTCTGTTAATCTTCTGGTAACATCCTCTATAGAAGTTTTATATTTCAATAGAGGCCAGTATTCTTTTTTTAGCTCCTTTTCCCATCTTCTATCGAGTTCATCCAAAGTTATCCCCAATTCTTTCTTTATTGCCCTATCCAGGGATTTGGTGACTCTTATGGCATACACGATATCCCCTATCTTTCTATCCCCATAGTGCTCCCCTATATATCTAAGAACACTTTGTCCTTCTTTATATAAAATATATCCACCATAATAATCCAGTGTTTTAAGGGGAATAATTGAGCTGTTTATAATTGCATCTCTGATTATTTCATCTGACTCTGGATCCCAGTTTAGGGAAAAGTATTCCGCCATTCCCTCAATAAACCAAAGGGGGATATTCATAGTCATCCTTCTGTTGATTGAACCAAATCCCTCACCATACCAGATCCTATTTTGAAAAACATGAACGAGCTCGTGTGAAAGAACATGCCTGAAATCCTTATAAGAACCATCAAAAGGAACAACAACCCTATTCTTGAAAGATTCAGTAAAACCCCCTACAGATTCAGGAATTCTCTGAAGAAGAATGTTGGTTTCTTCAAATTCATTATGGGAACCGTAAATGATAACTGGAATTTTTTCTTCATTTTTCATTTCCCTGTAAAAAAGATCCCTCTTTAAAAAATCGTAGGTGCTCTCAAGAACGGACTCACCAAATGAGACAAGTGGTTCATCACCTGTATGGTAATAAATTGTAAAATGTGTTGTTTCGTTGGTCAACCATTTGTACTCCTTATACTGAACCTTATTCTGACCAAATGGATATTGGGACAACAACAAAAAGAGTATTATCATAACTCTACACCTCCAGCCACAATTTTCGGTCGAGCGACCGATACTGGATTGCCTCTGATATGTGTATTGGTAGTATTTTCTCAGATTCATCCAGATCTGCTATTGTTCTTGAAACCTTAAGTATTCTGTTATATGCCCTGGCTGAAAATCCAAATTTTTTCATCGCACTATCTAATAGAGCCTGCGAATCATCTTCAATTCCACAATAGTGCTTTATATCCCTTGGTTGTAGCTGTGAATTGAAGAAGATTTTATTTTTCTTATATCTCTCAATCTGTATCTCTCTTGCCCTATCTACCCTCTCTTTTATATCTGTTGATTTCTCAAATACCTTATTGCTCTTTAAATCTTCGAGCCTTACTCTCGGAACATTCACATGTATATCAATTCTATCCATTAAAGGACCCGAGATTTTCCCTACGTATCTGTCTATTTGACCTGGTGTACAGGTACATTCAATGTATGGATCGCCAAAATAACCACAAGGACATGGATTCATTGCTGCAACAAGCATAAATCTTGCAGGAAAGGTTGCCCTTTCGGATGCACGAGAAACTGTAACCATCCCATCTTCAAGAGGCTGCCTCAATGCCTCAAGAACATCCCTTTTGAACTCAGGCAGTTCGTCAAGAAAAAGTACCCCGTTATGCGCTAAGCTTACTTCTCCTGGCTTGGGATACGTTCCTCCACCAATAAGCCCTGCATATGAAATAGTATGGTGAGGGGATCGAAAGGGTCTTCTTCCTATAATCGGTTCATCTGATGGTAGAATACCAGCAACAGAATGTATTCTTGTTGTTTCTATTGACTCTTCCAGAGCCATATCAGGAAGGATAGATGGCAATCTTCTTGCAAGCATTGTCTTTCCCGAACCTGGAGGACCAATCATCAATATGTTATGACTCCCTGCAGCAGCCACTTCGAGAGCCCTCTTTGTAGCCTCCTGACCCTTCACATCAGAAAAATCTACATCATACTTCTTAGATTTAATCAATACGGATTTTCTTTCAAGATCAAATGGCTCAGACAATCCATCGTTCAATATGTCAAATGCAGTTTCCAAAGAGTCTACAGGAAATACATCCACTCCTTCTACCATAGCTGCCTCCATTGCATTGCTCTCTGGAACAATAATAGCATGGGATTTTTCTTTTTTAGCAAGAAGGGCAGCTGAAAGAACACCTTTCACCCTCCTTACTTCCCCATTTAGTGCAAGTTCTCCAATAATAAGAAGACCCCCCAAATATTGCGGGCTCATCTGGCCTGAAGCAGTAAGAATGCTAAGGGCTATAGGTAAATCCAGAGCTGTCCCCTCCTTCCTCACATCTGCAGGGGCAAGATTCACAGTTATTTTTTTATTCGGGAATGAAAGATTTATGCTCCTGATAGCAGTTTCCACTCTCTCTCGCGATTCTTTTACTGCTGTCTCTGGAAGGCCAACAATTGTAAAAGAAGGAATCCCTTTTGAAAGATTCACCTCCACTTCTACCTTCTTTGCCTCTACCCCGTGAATTGCACAGGAGTAAACCCTTGAAAACATAGTCAAAGTATAAAAACATAAATCTACAAGTCAAGAGAAAATTTTGATGTGATTTACATTATCTTTTCTTTCTGTTGTCTTTCTCTCATTAAGCAACCAGGACTTGTGAAAGTGCATCAATGCATAGGTTTCTAGTGGTTCTAATATCTTGGTATACTTATACTTTTAAAAAAGACTTGAGAAAAATCCTCTATATGTTATAATGCTTTTATGAGACCTTCACTGGTAGAAATAGACCTCGAAAGTTTCGAAGAGAATGTGAAAAAAGCAAAATCAGCCATTGGCAATAAATCACTTATGGTCGTTGTTAAGGCTGATGCATATGGCCATGGAGCTGTGGCAATATCTACAAGGGCTGTTTCCTCTGGTGCGGATTGGCTTGGAGTTGGGATAGTAGAGGAAGGTATTGAATTGAGAAATTCTGGTATAACCCATCCAATACAGATCCTTTCACAGGAACTTGAAGAGAGAACAGAGGAGATAGTAAGATATCATCTCGTTCCTACAGTTTGTTCCAGAGGTTTTCTTTTTGCGCTACAAAGAGAGGGAGAAAGACAAAAAAAAGAAGTTCCCATATTCGTTATGGTTGACACAGGAATGGGAAGATACGGACTTCTTCCTGAAGAATTTGTATACTTCTTAAAAACTGCAAGGAATCTTCCCAATATAAAAATATTAGGGACTATGACACATCTTCCATCCGCTGACAACAACGAGACATTTACTCTCGGTCAGTTTAAGAAATTCAGGGATCTGATAAATGTTGCCCATTCCATAGGAATAGAAGTACCCTTTCTCTCCATTTCGAACAGTGCTGCATTTATGAATATCAAGGATGATTTCTTCAATCTTTACAGACTGGGAATTATCCTATACGGAATCCCTCCTTCATATAATCAAAAAATAAATTATAGTTCAGTAATGAGTGTGAAGAGTAAAATTTCTTTTTTAAAAACTGTCCCTCCTGGCCATTCAGTAAGTTATTCACGCACATATATTGCAAAAAAGCCCACAAAAGTAGCAGTAGTCCCTATTGGATATGCAGACGGGTATGACAGACATCTCTCTAATAAAGGGTGGATGTTGGTACGTGGTAAAAGGGCATCTATAATTGGGAATGTCACAATGGATGCAACAATGATCGATGTTACAGATATACCTGAGGTAAAAATAGGAGATGATGTACTTATTCTTGGAGATGAAATCTCTGCATGGGAGATTGCTAAAATAATAGATACTATCCCATACGAAGTTATCTCAAGAATGGGAAAAAGACTTCCGAGGGTGTATGTAAAATAAAAATTTAATATTCTTTTCTCCCCGTTATATAAAAATAGTTTTTTAAAAAATATTTAATATCCTTGAATCCAGCCTCTCGGAGGATACTAAAAAAACTTCTCTTATTCGGTACCCTGTCATTCTTAATCTCTTTACCTATTGCCCTATGAATTTTATTTATCCTCTTTGGAGAAGATGAATGGGCAATGATCAATTTTCCATTATTTTCAAGCACCCTATAACATTCAAAAATAGAACTCTTTTTATCGCCGAAGTGTGGAAATGCGTTAAAGATTATTATTGCATCGAAGGTCTCATTCTTAAAGGGTAACATCTCTCCCTTACCCTGAATGGATTCCACATTGTTTTGAAATGTCTCCTTCATACCCAGAAGCATTCCCAGGGCAGCATCAACACAATACACCTGTAAATTAGCATTTTTCTCTATTATGAATTTTTCAAGTACACCCTTTCCACATCCAATATCAAGTATTTTTTTTGCATCTTCTGGAATAAGAATATCAACAATTTTTTTTGCTATCCTTTCTGTTCTTTCTGTTACTTTCCATTCCCTTGAAGTACTCTCAAAAAAATCATCAACCATTTCTTCCCCTGAATGCCATAGCAATAATGAATATGAAACTCGATACGATAATTATTACCGCCCCTGAAGGAACTCTGAAAAGATAAGAAAGAAAAAGTCCGAACATACAGGATATAACACCAAAAAGCATAGAAAGGAGGTACATTGCCCACAATTTATGCGTGAGGAGTCTTGCTGCTGATGGAGGATTTATAACAAGGCTGAATATCAAAAGTCCACCAATAGTATTTAAATTCAGAGAAATAACAAAACCAGACAAAAAAAGAAGGCTAAAAAAAATGAATCTCTCTGGAATCCCTGATGCCCTGGCGACTTTTCTATTGTAAAATACTGCCTTTATTTCTTTACCAAATAATGCCAAAAACAACAAAATTACAAGGGTTACTATTGAAGCAGTTAAAATATCCCTTCTCGAGAGAGTCAGTATACTCCCCCATATAAGGTTAAATGCCTCTGTCTTTGGTCCCTTTATCAGTCCAAGACCTAAAAATGCGATACCCAAGACAAGAGAAAATATAATTCCTATAGAAATATTAGGGTCAAGCCCTGATTTCTCTGCCACAGGACCAATGGAAACAGACGCTACGAGTGAGAAAACAACAGCCATAAGTATTGGATTTAAACCTGTTAGAAGACCAACCACGGCTCCTGCAAATGCTGCATGAGATATGGCCACCCCAACAAATGGTATACCGAGGAGAACAACCCAAACACCAATGATCCCGAGGCCTATCCCTGCTAGCACTGATCCGACCAAGGCATTCTGGAAAAAACTATATCTTAAAAGTTCCAACATAGCGTTTCAATGCTTCTTTTGAACAACCGTAGAGATCCGTAAGGATTGCAATGTTTAGCTCATAGGGCTTTCCCTCCCAGAATACTTTTCCATCTTTTAAAGCGACGATCCTATTTATACCATCGGGGAGGTAATGCAAAAGGTGGGTAACAAAGGTAATTGTTAATCCATATTTTCTATAAAGTTTGGTTATAAGGTTA
>Ga0114934_10001818_pt1 | contig 13768 bp, 12 predicted proteins | sample 4SBtaG_2_FD_99695 | JGI IMG/M metagenome (GOLD analysis project Ga0114934, IMG submission 99695) | Deep subsurface microbial communities from Kolumbo volcano to uncover new lineages of life (NeLLi) - 4SBTROV10_white metaG | ecosystem: Environmental > Aquatic > Marine > Volcanic ... | reverse complement strand
TTGTTATATTGTATATACATTATAACAAATCCTTAAGGAGGATAAAATGTCATTTAAAATTTACATCACAAAAGATTTTGACGCTATGAGTCAAAAAGCTGGCGAAATAATGATTGAAGATATTAAAAAATTTCAGTCATCTAACCAGTCAAAAGAAAACTACGTTTTAGGTTTAGCTACTGGAAACACTCCTACTGGTGCTTATAAAGTTTTAGCTAAAGCTGCTAATGCTGGTGAATTCGATCCTACTTCTATTGTTTCTTTCAATTTAGATGAATATGTGGGATTACCTGGGAACAGAATTCCTGAAAGAGTAACTCATCCTGAAAGTTATGCTTTTTTCATGATTCAAGAATTGTTTGGTCTTTTAGAAAAAAAATTCAAAAAAACTCACGTACCTAATGGCACTGAAATTGAACAAGAAAAACTGATCGCTGAATTAGAAAAATACAAAGACCAACCTGATGTTTATGAAATATTAGGAACTGACAAGGGTAAACAAATCAATATCAAACCTAATGGTCCAAGTGAATACTTAAACTGGATTAAAGCAGAATTAATAGATGGTTATATTGCTGAAATAAAAAAATATGGTGGAATCAATTTACACATTGTAGGTGTAGGTGGCCGAGGTCACGTTGCGTTCCATGAAAGTGGCATTCCTTTAGATCAAGAGATGTTACTTGTTAAATTAGATGACAACACTATTGAAAATGCTGTGGCAGATGGTCACTTTGCTACAAAAGAAGATTCTCCTAATTATGCTACATCAATGGGAGCAGAAGCCGTTTATAGAGCTGACACAGTTTTATTGGTTGCTAACGGCCCAAGAAAAACTGGTCCTGTTGCTGAATCAATTTTAGGCCCTGTTACTGCAGATGTACCTATTTCATATGGACAAAAATACTCTGAAAATGGTGGAAACATGATTTATGTATTAGACGAAGCTGCTGCTCAAGGTATTCTTGATAAAATAGACGATGTAAAAGCAAAAGGTTATGAAGTTATTGACTTAAGATAATTTTTTTGCATCTATAAAAAAAAGGCTAACAAGTGAAACTTGTTAGCCTTTTTTTTTGGAGCAGAAGGGATTTGAACCCTCGACCCCCACAATGCGAATGTGATGCTCTCCCAACTGAGCTACTGCCCCAAAATTAAAACTTCTATATTACTATTCTCTAAATATTTTTTTACTTCTAAAGCATCTTTCTGTGAACCAACAATCCGTCCCCAATGCATAGGAATCAACTGTTTTGGACTTATCACTTCAGCAGCTTGTGCTGCTTCCTTGGCATTCATAGTATATGTACCACCACAAGGAAGAGCCGCAAATGTGATCCTCATTTTTCCAAGTTCTTTGTATTCAGGGATATTATCACTGTCTCCACTATGAAAAAATTTTGCTCCATCCTGAAACCCAATAATATAGCCCAGCCAATTATTCTCTTTAGGATGAAATGGTTTATTTAAATTATACGCAGGAATTGCTGTAATTATTAAGTTATCAATTTTTTGAGAATCATAAGGTCTGAAAGAAAATGGGCTTCCTAAACTCTCTACTTGAGATTCTCCATCTTTAGATAAGATAAACTTAGTATCAGATTTAATTAATTTTTTAATATCCTCCAAAGAAAGGTGATCATAATGAGTATGTGTCACAAAAATATAATCCGCATCATGAGGTTGCCCTAAAATTTGAAAAGGGTCAATATAAATTACTATACTCTCAAAAGTTAGTTTAAAGCTAGCGTGTCCAAGCCATTTCACATTTAAAGACAAAAAAACACCTCTTTTTTTATTATACTATAAAAAAATACTATATAAAATAAAAAAAAGCAAATCTTAAAATTTTCAATTATTAGAAAAAACCTATTTCTCTTTTTTGTGAAAATTAATTTAGAGTTCCACATTTTCGAAATCAGCTTTCCATTAAAAAATATATAAGCTTTATTAATCACAGGCCAATATTAAATTTATAGCCAGATGATAATATTACATTAAAAGTTAAAGAGTTTTGATTCATAACACTAAGGGCTAAAAAAAAATGGCTTTCTAATTACAAATTTATCTCTATTATGTTTTATTTTTTTTATTGGTATGAGCAGATTTAGATTTTTTGATAGTCTTGACAAGATTTTTGACATCATCTTTATCAGCTTTGGAATATTTTTTAATGAATTTTTTAACAGTTTTATTTATATTAGTAGTCTCGCCAAATTCTTCAAAAATAAATTGTTTATGGTTCAAAATCCAAATATAGAGATCAGCAGGAGTCCGTTTTGGAAAAAAAGTATGGATATTTGCTTTTTCTATAATGTCAATAAAAGGAAGATACAAATTTTCAAACCAACTTTTGGCTGCGACTTTATAACTTACTGAACATCCTTTTTCAGTTTCTAAAAAATATTTGTGTACTTTAATATGAAACAAAAGAGTATCATACCCACCGATTTCAGTCAAATTTATTTCGTAATCTTTTGAGATTACATCCTTTAATCCTGTAACTTCAAGAAAATCAGTATATTCCTGTTTTACAAGCAATGTTTTTAACTGAATTTTTTTAGTTAGTTTAACTGGAGAATCAAACTCTGTAACTTCAGCTTCAATAAATTTCTGTCCCAGTTTTTTTGCAACAGAAATTCTGTGATTACCATCACGTACAAAATATAAATCATCTACTTTATACAATTGCACAGGGGGCAAAGCCACGCCATTTCGCATAGCCTCACTAATACCCAACCATTTACCTCGCGATTTAGAAGACTTTGGGTTGAAAAATTGATCAAAATCAGAATATCGACCTTCACTTCCCATAATTTTATTAATTTGTACAGTCTGGATTCCTTTATAAGATTCTTTAGTGAGAAGGAAACGTTTTTTTATTTCATCTAAAGACAATAAAGTGGAAGGATTTTTTTGAAGCTTAGTAATTAGCTCGGAAAAAAAATTGTCAAATAAAGCTTTTTCAAAATCCTTTTGTGCATCAATTTTATTTTGAGCCTTCTTTTGCTCATCAATTATATCTTTCATAAAACACCTAACATAAAAGAGAGCCCTTCGGACTCTCTTTTATGTTTATATCAAAACAGGAAAGTCACCTATTTTTAATAAGGCATACCGCCCATACCACCCATACCAGGTGCAGAAGGAGCAGCTGCTGCTGGTTGCTCTTTTTCTGGAACATCTGTGATAACAGTTTCAGTAGTCAGCAATACAGCAGAAACAGAGGCAGCATTTTGAACAGCGGAACGAGTTACTTTAGCTGGGTCAATAATACCAGCTTTAAACATATCTACCCATTCCAAAGAAGCAGCATTAAAACCTTTAGTATCACTTTTTTCAGAAAGCACTTGATTTACAATAACAGAACCTTCTAAACCGGCATTATTTGCAATTTGTCGCATTGGCTCTGTCAAAGCTTTTTTCACTATATCCATACCAACAGCGATATCGCCTTGCGCCTCTGTTGCATCGATTGCATTTGTAGCTTTAACTAAAGTCAATCCACCTCCAGGAACAATTCCTTCTTCCACAGCAGCACGAGTTGCAGAAAGAGCATCCTCAACACGGGCTTTCTTTTCTTTCATTTCAATTTCAGTAGCAGCTCCAACATTGATAACAGCAACTCCACCAGCCAACTTAGCTAAACGTTCTTGTAATTTTTCTTTATCATAGTCAGAATCACTTTCTTCAATTTGTCGTTTAATTTGTTCAATACGACCTTGTAAATCTTTTTTAGTTCCGGCACCTTCAACAATAGTTGTATTTTCTTTGTCTATTGTAATTCTCTTAGCCTTACCAAGATCAGTTATTTGAGTATTTTCTAACTTCATACCAAGGTCTTCTGAAATAACAGTACCCTTTGTCAAAATAGCAATATCTTCAAGCATAGCTTTTCGTCTATCTCCAAATCCTGGAGCTTTCACTGCAACAACATTCAAGACACCTCGCAATTTGTTTACAACTAAAGTAGCTAAAGCTTCCCCTTCAATATCTTCAGCAATAATCAATAAAGGTTTTCCCTGCTGAGCTACTTTTTCAAGAACAGGGAGTAAATCTTTCATGGCACTAATTTTTTTATCATAAATCAAAATTAAAGCATCTTCTAAAACGGCAGTCATATTATCAGTATTAGTAGCCATATAAGGAGAAACATACCCTCTATCAAATTGCATACCTTCAACAACATCTAAAGTAGTATCTATAGATTTAGCTTCTTCAACAGTAATAACGCCATCTTCTCCTACTTTTTCCATAGCATCGGCAATAAGAGATCCAATAGTGCTATCATTATTAGCAGAAATAGCAGCGACTTGTTCAATTTCAGTTTTATTTTTAATCTGGTGAGCTTTTGAACTAATGTAATCTACAACTTGTTTTGTTGCAAGCTCAATACCTCTTTTAATATCCATAGGATTTGAACCAGCTGTAATAACTTTGTTGCCTTCATGAATCATTTTTTGAGCTAACACAGTAGCTGTGGTAGTTCCATCACCTGCCACATCATTAGTTTTTGTCGAAACCTCTTTTACCATCTGTGCACCTAGATTTTGAAATGGCTCTTCCAATTCAATTTCTTTAGCAATCGTTACGCCATCATTTGTAATCGTAGGTGAACCAAATTTTTTGTCAATAACGACATTTCTCCCGCGTGGCCCCAAAGTTACTTTAACAGCATTGGCTAATTGGTCAACACCGGATAAAAGTTCTCTACGAGCTTCATCAGAATATTTAAGTTGCTTTGCCATAGCGCATCTCCTTTTTTTAAAATTTGAAATAAATATAAGGCCATTTAAAAAAAAATCAAGGTCTGAAATAAAAAAAATTGATTTTTTCATTATCCTATGTTATCTTACAATTATGGGATTTAAAAGAAAAAATCTATTCACATTTTTCTTAACAATTTGTCTCTTTTTCACAATCCAAGTTTTATTTAGCCAAAGTCTTTTAATTCCCATGGATGACACGCAAAGTGATCATTTACGTGCATATGGCGTTACTTACTGGGTTTTACAACAAGGGCTTAAAGCAGAATGGCTTCTCAATTACAGAGGGGGCTCTTTTATTATCCCTGACGCGCCTTCCATACGTGAATATGCTACTCTTCTCGGAGTAGATTATATTAGATTAAGTTCTTCTGAACAAACGTCTATTTATAGTACTATTGAAAACAATAACATGAATCGCATTTATCTTGACAAACCTCCAAAAATCGCAGTTTATGTGCCACCTACTAATGACCCATGGGATGACGCAGTTACTCTAGTTTTAAACTATGCCAAGATACCTTATGACAAACTCTGGGATAAAGAAGTTTTAAAAGGGGAATTATCAAAATATGACTGGCTTCATTTGCATCATGAAGATTTTACAGGCCAATATGGGAAATTTTATGCGGCTTATAGAAATGCAGATTGGTATAAAATGCGTGTAGCCAAATTCAGACAAATGGCTTTTGATTTAGGGTTTGACTCTGTTCATGCTGAAAAAGGTGCCGTAGCAAAAATGATTCAAGCTTATGTTTCTCAAGGCGGTTTTCTTTTTGCCATGTGTGCAGCAGTTGATACTATTGATATTGCGCTAGCAGCAGAAGGGCTTGACATTGTACCTCCAGAAATTGATGGCACGCCTATTACACCGAATGCTCAAGATAAATTAGATTTTACAAAAACTTTTGCTTTTCAAAATTTCAAATTGATATTCGACCCTTACAAATATGAATTTTCTGATATTGACATAGATATTGTAGCTGAAGGCATTGCCAATAAAAATGTACCTTTTCAACTTTTTCAATTTTCTGCAAAAGAAGACCCTATTCCCACTATGTTGAATCAGGATCACACATATATTGTTCCAGATTTTGTAGGTCAAACAACAGCTTTTCATAAATATCTCATAAAACCAACCGTAACAATTTTAGGAGAAACTCCAGGGACTACAAGAGTAAAATATATTCATGGTGATTTTGGGAAAGGAACTTTTACTTTTCTGGGAGGTCATGATCCTGCTGATTATAAACACTATGTCGGAGATCCTCCTACGGATTTGTCTCTACATAAAAATTCTCCAGGCTATAGACTAATTTTAAACAATATACTCTTTCCTGCTGCGAGAAAACAAAAAAGAAAGACATAATGGCTTTTAAAAAAAATCTTCAATATTATAAATTTAGTTTATATGGATTTTTAAAAAATCTTCGTTTTTTTGACCCCTTCCTAATTTTATTTTTTCGTGAAAAGGGACTTTCCTTTTTAGCAATTGGCAGTTTATATGCTATTAAAGAAATTACAACAAACATATTAGAGATTCCCACAGGCATTATAGCTGATTCAATTGGGCGTAGACGCACAATGATAATTTCTTTTATTGCCTATATAATTTCTTTTATATTTTTTTATATCTACAATACTTACTCGTTGTTTGTTGTGGCCATGCTCTTTTTTTCCTTAGGAGAGGCTTGCAGAACAGGAACGCACAAGGCCATGATTTTTGAGTACCTGCAAATTCATAACCTAGTTAAACAAAAAGTTCACTACTATGGGAACACACGAGGTTGGTCACAAATGGGCTCAGCTCTTTCTTCACTAATTGCGGCTGTCATTGTATTTTATAGTGGGAATTTAAATACTATATTTTTATTTTCTACCATACCCTATATTCTTGATTTAATACTTATGATGACCTATCCCAAAGAATTGGATGGTGAAACAAAAAAAATCACATGGAAAAATTTTATAAAAAGTTCAAAGTTGACTATAAAAGATTTTTTTCTATCTTTTAAAAATCCCCAAATAATTCGTACCATGGTAAACACCTCTTTATTTAGTGGTTTTTATAAAGCTGTGAAAGATTACCTGCAACCCATTTTAAAAACACTAGCTCTGTCTCTCCCTATTTTAATGTTTTTAAAAGCAGAAACGAAACGGGAATCTCTTATTATTGGGCTATTATATTTTTTTGTTTACTTTTTAAGTTCTTTTGCTTCTCGCTCTTCAGGTTTTTTTTCAAAAAAATTTAGCAATTTATCTTCACCCCTTAATCTCTTTATAATTTTAGGCTTTATATTTGGTATTCTTAGTGGTATTTTTTATTACTTAGGAGTGAGATACAAAAACATTATTTTTAATATTTTGTCAGTGGTCTTGTTTTTATTCATTTATTTAATAGAAAATTTACGCAAACCAATGGGGATAGCACTTATAGGCGACCAACTGAAAAAAAATATTTTAGCAACTTCCTTGTCTGCCACATCACAAATTCAGTCACTTTTTTCTGCTTTTTTTTCTATAATTTTAGGTTTTTTAATAGACAAAATCCAACTTGGCCCAGCTTTAATTGGAATTTCAATTTTTCTAGTAATTTTATACCCACTCTATGCGTTGAAGTCCAAGAAATTGGATTGATAGAAAAAGTCACTTGAAATTTTTACAAATATTGTAGCAAAATCGAATAAAATATTTATCAAACATGACAAAAAAAAGTAGAGAGATCAATGACTTATACAATGTCAATCATTGTGATGGAACAAGGGGTAAGTTATAGCAATTATTTTTTTACTTTTCCCAAAAAACATTATCGCTATTTTTTAAAACATCTCCCACTTTATTACCACGCACGCCAGCCACAGCTGTAGCTCCAAATTCAGACTCTTCTTTGCCACCTTTTAATTTTTTTAATAATTTTTTCTTATCTCTTTTTAATGCTATTTGACTTGCTAATTTTTGAAGTTCAAATTTTTTTTCACCTCGAACAACAAGAATACTTTTATCTTTAAATTTTAATTTAATATAAGAATTTTTAGCAACTTTGATTTTATCATTTTTTTTAATAATCGTATTCATTCTTAATACTTTCCACTTATTAGAATTGGCTTTCTTAATTTTCACATCCCCTTTTATAAGAAAAGCTTTTGCTTTTTTATATACCTTCACCTTACTCTTTTTGGCTTGTGCAGAAAAAGGCAAAATAAAAGCTACCATTAAAATTAGCACTAGAATTTTTTTCATAAAAACCTCCTTTAAATTTTCAAAAATACTTACATATATGTATAATATAGTGCAAAAATACTTTTTTGTCCATTTTTTTTATATTTTTTAAATATGTGTCACCACTCTCAAGTGAATTCCATGAAAAAACAAAACACTATATTCAGTAAAGAATTATGACTACAAAAATAGGAAAACACACTAATAAAAATAATCTATTAATTAATTTTTCTTTTTGTCAGAGGAAAGAATAATCACTTTTGCCTTTTTCAGATTATTTATAGTTTCTGGATTAGAAAGCAAAGTTTTAGCATCTTCATCACTAATCACAATATCACACCCATCAAAAGTTGTTGTTTTGATGGCAGAGCAATGATAATACTGTAAATTTACTTCTTTTAGTAAGTTAAATGGGGTTTTGCCATAATTTACAATACCTGATGAAACAGCAGGCTTAGCTTCAATAAAACGACTATCATAAATAAGGTTTCCGTTCTCTGAGTAAATTTTTGGATTTAAAGCAGGAGTTATTTCTATATCAGGGGCACTAATAACAAGTCCAGCATAAGAGTGATTATTAGTTAACGGGTAAGAAACAAATTTTTCATAATTAAATAAAATAATATCTGATTCTTTACCATCTATAAACTGATTTAACAAACTGTGTTCCCCATATAAAAAATAGGACGCATAAACAATAACAGCCTCATCTGTATATTCAATATCAGTTATTTTAAAATTATCATTTACAAAATTATTGATTTTACTATTAATAGCAGGGTCATTCATATAATCCCCTATGGTTTTCTCATTATCAACATTAATAGTTTTAATCAATTTTGTAGTTGCAAGAATAGCATTTTCTTTAGCTTGATTTTTAGCCAATAATTTTGCCTGGGCTTCATTGCGAGGTTGCTCAGGGTTGTTTGCATCATATCTTGGGTCATCTGGATTTTTGATAAATTCTGGTATTTTTGCATATCCTTGAATTTCAATAATTCCAGTACTCCAGTCTATTGTACCAGATGAAGTTTTAGTAATAAAATGATTATTATTTTGCTTCGCAAATAAAAGGAATGGAAGAAGACATAAGAAAAATAGAATTTTAATTTTCATAAGTTTTAAATCCTTTATAAAAATTATTTTCAAAAGCTTGCATTATAATATCTTTTAAATTAGGTTTAATAATAATTGAGGGGATATCGTTATGTGAAAAAAACTTATAACCATTAAGAGCAGAGCCTTCTTCAAGTTTTATTTTTAAAGGACCGATTAAACTCATAGAAAAATATAAATCAATATTGTGTCGATTTCCCCATATTACTTCATCAACGAACAAGAAATCATCTACCCGCACATCTAAATTTAATTCTTCTTTTAATTCTCTTTGGAGTGCAGTTTTTGCAGTTTCCTGAAATTCAACACCTCCACCGGGCAAAACCCAGTGGAGTGATTTTCCTTTGTGATGTTCTACTAAAAGAAGTTTCTTATCAATAAATAAAAATCCAGCTACTCGAATTTTTATTTTTTCATTTAACATTTTATTAAACTTTATCTACTAAAAACAAAGTATCGCCTGCTTTCACGGGTTTAGCATTTTCACCTACGCGTTTTACAATCTTACATGGGAAATCAGCAGTAATTTTATTCATTACTTTCATAGCCTCAACAATACAGAGCGTATCGCCTGCTTTCACAGTTTTACCTTCTGTAACAAAAGGCGGTTTATCAGGAGCTGGAGCTTCATAGAAAGTTCCAATAATAGGAGAAGTGATTTTTTCATGACCACCTGCATCATCATCTTTAGAAGCAGGAGCCGAAGCAGAGGCTTGTGTTGGGGGCACTTTTGTCGACACAGGAGCGCTTACTGGAGCAACAGCAGTCTGCATAACCACTTGCCCTGCTGTTTCTCTTTTCAGAGAAATAGTAGTTCCATGTTCCTTAATCGTCAATTCTGCCAAATTATTTTTATTAAAAAACTTGACATAATCAAGGAGTTCTTTTGAAGGAACGCTTAAAATTGTGGAGACAGATTTTTGTTTTTGAACAGCTTTCTTAGCATTTGTTTTAGCCATCTTACCTTCCTTATTTTAATTTATTAATAAATTTTTCAATTCTACTTATACCTTCAGCAATCTCTTTTTCTGATACAGCATAAGACAATCGGATAAAATTATCAGCACCGAATGCCACACCAGGCACAACAGCTACTTTCTCATATTCTAAAAGCAAATTAGAAAAGTCCAAAGAACCTGTAATAGTTTTTCCCTCATAAGATTTACCATAAAAGGAAGAAACATCAGGAAAAATATAAAAAGCCCCTTCAGGTTTTTGAACTGTTAATCCGGATATAACAGAAATTTTTTCATAAATAAGGTCTCGTCTTTTAAGGAAAATATTTCTAAGTTCTTTTGTAAATTCATGACCTTTGTTTAAAGCTACGACAGCTCCTTTCTGAGCAAAAGATACAGGGTTAGAAGTAGAATGACTTTGAATTTTATTGACTGCACTAACAACATCTTTATTACCAGCTAAATATCCAATTCTCCATCCTGTCATAGCATAGGACTTAGAAACCCCATTGACAACTATAGTCTTCGCCTTTATTTCATCACTAATATTCGCAATACTAACATAAGGCTGCCCTGTATAAATAAGATGCTCATAAATTTCGTCAGAAATAACCCATAAATCGTGTTTTAAAATAATTTGAGTTAACTTTTCAAGAAAAGCTTTGTCATAAAACACACCAGTCGGATTTGATGGATTATTTAATAATAGAATTTTAGTTTTACTTGTAATCTTTGATTCCAAATCTTTTAAATCTATAAAGAAATCATTTTTTTGCGTATCCAAAATAACAGGCACAGCCCCAGCCAATTCGATTTGAGGCAAATAAGAAACCCAATAGGGAGCAGGCAATAAAACTTCATCTCCTACATCACATAAGACCTGGAACAGATTATATAAAGAATGCTTAGCACCACAAGACACAATGATTTCATTTAATTCATAATTGAGATTATTCTCTCTTTTAAATTTAGCTTGTATAGCTTTTTTTAATTCTGGAATTCCTGATGCTGACGTATAACGGGTAAATCCATTTTGAAGCTGCGTTATGGTTTCCTGTTTTATAAAATCTGGAGTATCAAAATCAGGTTCGCCTGCACCAAAAGCAATAACATCGTCCCCTTGAGCACGCAATTCCTTAGCTTTAGCAGAAACAGCCAATGTTAAAGACGGGGCCACCTTTTGAACACGCTGAGACAATAGAGTCATTATTACTCCTTAAAATTTTATTTTGAAAATTAATAAAAAAAACCCCTAATTTCAAGTTTTTGTTTTTCTTTAATTTAAATAAAATTGACTTTTTTTCAAACAGTTTCTATTGTATATTGAGTTTTACCAATTCCTAATTTTTCTGCATAATCAATCTGAGTTCGCCAATTAATTTGAGGATAAAGTGCACGAAATTTATCACCACCTGAAGCAATTGGCTGTTGCAAATGAGAATTTGAACAACTTTCCTGTCGATTTATCAATTCAACTGATGCCAAATCAATAGCAACAGGATCACTTCCGACCAAAACACCTACATTAGGGACAATTGGATTATCTGACAATCCAAAACAATCGCAATCAGGAGTCACATTATTAATAAAATTAATAAAAAGCACATTATCTTTTCCCATAACATCCATAAACCCATAAGCGGTTTCTACCCAAGCCTTTTGAATTCTATGAGATTCAGCATCCCAATTTAAATTAATTGCACCCTCAGGACAAACTTCCAAACATTGGCCACATCCTGTACAAAGGTTATCATCGATTTTAGCTTTATGATCTTTAATAGAAATAGCAGAAACAGGGCACCAACTCAAACATTTACCACAGCCAATACAAGGCTCTGGCTTAATAAATGGGTTCATAGTAGAATGCATAGCATATTTTTGAGGTCGAGGAGCAAACCCCATACCCAAATTTTTCAAAGCCCCACCATATCCCCCTACAATATGCCCCTTAACATGCGAAACAATTATCATTTTATCAGAATCTTCTACAATTTTTGCCAATTTTACAGTTTTAAATAATTCTTTATTAATTTCATGCTCAAAATAGCTCAAACCAATTAGCCCGTCACCAATTATCACAGGAATCCCTAAAGTAGCATAAGAAAATCCATTAGCATAAGCATTATGAAGATGATCCACAGCATTGTGACGTTTCCCTATATAAATTGTATTTGTATCAGTTACATACAATTTAATCGAAAATTTTTTGTAGTATTCAGTGATAAACCTAATATAAGCAGGATGCACATAAGTCACATTCCCCATTTCACCAAAATGCGTTTTAATTCCTACGAAATCATTATGGGAAAAATTTTTCTCAAAATCAATTTTTTTCAAAATTTTTTGAAATCTATCAAAAAACTTATCTGTTCCTGAACTTCTCAGTGAAGTAAAATATAATTTAGACTTCATAATTTCTCCTATTTTGTAATTTTTATTTTATTTTTTTCAAGAATATACCAATACCCTTCTTTTGCCAAGGGAAGCAATTTTTTTCTTATATGTGTATGATACACAAACAGTTTCCCTTTAATTTTTTTACTTAATTTTTCTACTTCCTTGTAATAACTATGGACAGTATTAGGATTTTTAAATTCAACTTCATGAAAAAGCAAATCGCATTTTTTAAAAAATTTATAAGTCAACTCTTTTTTTTTCAATTTTTTAATAAGCTGTTCATCATACAAAGTATCTCCTGAAATTCCCAAACAGGTTTTATTAAACTTAAACTTTAAGCCTAATACCCCTTGTCGCAATGGATGATGATTTAAGCGTGCTGTGATAACACTTTTAAAGTAAGGCAAAGGCACATTAGGGGTCAATCGTTCTAATTTTATAATTTGGTCAAAAGCAGGAAAAAGAGGGCCTATTTGTTTTTTCAAAGTATTGAAAATTTTTTGAGTGGTTAACAAGTTTATAATAGAATGGGTTTCTACAGCTCTTTGCAAAATAGCAGTAAATCCTTCCAAGTGATCTTCATGATTATGAGTAATAATATAATCTGTTATGATATCTGGATGAAATTTATACTTCGCCAATAGCTGAAAAGGATAGGCTCCAACATCAACCCAGATCACACGTTCTCCAAATTGTACCAAAAAATTAGAAGTTTTATATTTAAATCCATTTCCATTTCCCAGGACGAAAATCTTCAATTTCTCTGATGGTGCAAGCTTTTTAAAAAAAGGGGCAATTAAATTTTCAGTTTCAAAAGCAACATTTTTATGAGGAGATAAATACATATAACTATAAACCAGAGTATTATTATCAAAAATTTCTATATTATTGCCTGAAAAAACAATATCAGTTTTCCCAATATGAATTTCACTACCAGTAAGAGGCATAAGACGGCATAATTTAGGTATACGAAGTACAGGCTTTATTCGTGTTTGATTTTTATTAAATTTTTGATCTATAGTTAAATGCAATCTTTTTGTTAAATACATAAGATCCTTCAAATAACCAATATAGCGCACAGGTTCAGAATTATGAAAATGGATTTGGTTCCAAATAATAAATTCCTCTCCTGTATAATTATCTCCCATGGTTGTTACATGAGGCTCAGGCATTATGACATAATCATATTTCAAATGATATTTTACTAACCATTTTGAAATTTCAGGGGCACTACCAATACGAAAAACACCAGAACTAGTTTGCACAAAATCAACATAAGACAAATCACTACCCAATCTTGTACAATTTTTCTGA